>Ga0308168_1000308_pt1 | contig 67615 bp, 50 predicted proteins | sample PhyCR2_FD_202133 | JGI IMG/M metagenome (GOLD analysis project Ga0308168, IMG submission 202133) | Phyllosphere microbial communities from UC Gill Tract Community Farm, Albany, California, United States - DLSLRC.R2 | ecosystem: Host-associated > Plants > Phyllosphere > Unclassified | place: USA...
GCCAGTTCAACAAGGGCGACAAGATCTCCGGCACCATCAAGTCGATCACCGATTTCGGTATCTTCATTGGTCTGGAAGGCGGCATCGACGGTCTGGTTCACCTGTCCGACATCTCCTGGAACGAAGCCGGCGAAGAAGCCGTGCGTCGCTTCAAGAAGGGCGACGAGCTGGAAACCGTCATCCTGTCGGTTGACCCAGAGCGCGAGCGCATCTCCCTGGGCATCAAGCAGCTGGAAGACGATCCGTTCTCCAACTTCGTGTCCCTGAACGACAAGGGTGCCATCGTCAAGGGCATCGTCAAGGAAGTTGACGCCAAAGGCGCCATCGTGACCTTGGCCGACGACATCGAAGCGACCCTCAAAGCCTCCGAAATCAGCCGCGACCGCGTTGAAGACGCCCGTAACGTGCTGAAAGAAGGCGAAGAGATCGAAGCCAAGATCATCAGCGTCGACCGCAAGAGCCGCGTCATCAGCCTGTCCATCAAGTCGAAGGACGATGCTGACGAGCGCGAAGCGATCCAGAGCCTGAAAACCAACGCTCCGGAAAGCACTGGCGACACCACCATGGCTGCGCTGCTGCGCGAAGCGATGGCCAAGCAGAACTAAGTTCGGCTTGCGAAAGAAAAGGGCGACTTCGGTCGCCCTTTTTTTCGTCCATCGATTGACCCCATGACCGTACCGGTTCGTCACGGCCACGCGCCGTCTGACGCTCCGAAGCCTGCAAGGGACGAGACGTGAAAGATTTCAAAGAACTGCGCGCCTACCTCACCGAGGAAATCGCCACCAAGGAAGATGGCAGCGCCAAGCTCAGCACCCTGTTCAACCGGGTGATGGCCAAGGAGCGCTACCACTATGTGTTCTGGTTCAGGATCGCGCAGTACCTGTACAACAAGCCGCGTGGGCTGATCAATTACCGCAAGTGGGCCAAGCGCATCAATCGACGCCTGATCCGCGAGCACAACATCGACATCGGACTGCCCGCTCAGATCGGTCCCGGCATCTGCTTTTCGCACCGTATCGGCATCGTAATCACCCATCGGGCGATCATCGGCCGCAACCTGCGCCTGCGCCAGAACACCACCATCGGCTCCAAGGACATCAACGGCCACATCCGCATCGGCGATGACGTGACCATTGGTGCCAACGCTTGCATCGTCGGTGAGATCACCATCGGCAACAACGTCATGATCGGCGCCCAGGCCTACGTGGACAAGGACGTGCCGGACGACACCGTGGTCTATACCGAGCACCGTGCCATCTACAAGACCCGGCCCAGACGCAATGGTGAGGCGAATACAGTCTGACGCAAGCGGGTGCCTGGCCCGATCCTGAAATCTGCTCAAACTCGATTTTTTCCCGAAGTCAAGCATTGCCCTGTTCAAATCCAGCACGACGTGCTACAACCAATTGAGCAATGATCTAGCTGCTTGATAACGAAGGGAAAAACATGACGAAGTCGGAGCTGATCGATCGGATTGTCAACCACCAGGGTCTGCTGTCCCCCAAGGACGTGGAGCTGGCCATCAAGACCATGCTTGAACAGATGTCACAGTGCTTGGCCACGGGCGATCGTATCGAGATCCGGGGCTTCGGCAGCTTTTCTCTCCATTATCGTGCCCCCCGTGTGGGGCGTAACCCCAAGACTGGCCAGTCGGTCAGCCTGGATGGCAAGTTCGTGCCGCACTTCAAGCCCGGCAAGGAACTGCGCGACCGGGTCAACGAAGACGAGCACGAGGCCCAGGCCTGACGTGCCCCAAGGAGCTGTCTGATGCGTAATCTCAAACGTGCCCTGGTGGCGCTGCTGGTACTGCTGTTGGCCGCCGTGGTCCTGTTCTTCGTGCTGGAAAACCAGCAGGACGTGTCTCTGGTCCTGTTCGGCTGGGCAGCGCCCGCCATGCCGGTGGCCTTGCCGGTACTCGCCGCGTTGATCGTAGGCCTGGCCGTCGGGCCTGTGCTGGGCAGCTATGCCGTGTTGCGGTCGCGCCGCCGCATCCGTCTCAAGGCCCGTGAAGCGGCCTTGGCCGAACGCTAAGAAAATTCCTACGCAATGAACGCTGAGATCTGATTTCCCCGGCGTTCACGCTCTGCCGTAATACCGCGCCCTGCCGCTACAGAGCGCGTATTCATGCCCTATCCCAGCCTTACTCATCATGGTGGCGCCCAGACCGTCACGGGCTCGTGCCATCAACTGCATCTCGATGCCCAGACCAGTGTGCTGATCGAATGCGGCCTGGAGCAGGGCGCCGATGCAACACCTGAGCCTTCCTCGCTCAGTGCCGCCCTCGATACCCTCGAAGCGCTCATCATCACCCATGTGCACCTGGACCATGTCGGTCGACTGCCGGCGTTGTTCGCGGCCGGTTACCGTGGGCCCATTTTCTGCAGCGAGCTCTCGGCCAAGCTGTTGCCGCTGGTACTCGAAGATGCCTACAAGCTGACCATCAGCAGCGAGCCTGCCGACGTGGCCCGTTACCTGGCGTTCGTCCAGGCCCGCGTTCGCCCGTTGCCCTTCGCGCAGTGGCACACGCTGGTCGAGCGCCAAGGCCTGACCTGTCGCGTGCGCCTGCAGCGCGCCGGGCATGTGCTCGGGTCTGCCTACGTCGAATGCGATGTCCATGACCACGCGACCGACCGGCATACCCGGGTCGTGTTCTCGGGCGACCTGGGCGCGCCGTCCCGTGGCCTGTTGCGGACGGTCGAGCCCCCTGAACATGCCGACCTGCTGGTGCTCGAAAGCACTTATGGCGACCGCCTGCACGCTGCGGGCGATCGACAGCAGGCGCTCGAGGCGGTGGTGGAACGTGCGCTCGCCGACCAGGGCACCGTGTTGATTCCGGCCTTCAGCCTGGGGCGCACGCAGGAAGTGCTGTTCGATCTGGAAGCGATCCTGCATCGCAAGGCCCTGTGTGCGTCGAGCCAGGGCAGTGCGTCCGACGATCCGTTGTCCAGGCTGGACTGGTCGCAACTGCCGGTCATCCTCGACTCGCCGCTGGCCCAGCGCATCACCCAGGTCTACCGCGAGCTGCACGAGCATTGGAACGACGACGCCAGCCAGCGTTTGCGGGAAGGGCGCGCGCCGCTGGGGTTCGGGCAGTTGATTTCCATCGACCGCCATGCCGATCACGCCCGGGTGGTGAATTACCTCAAGAGCACCGGCAAGCCGGCCATCGTCATCGCGGGTAACGGCATGTGCTCCGGCGGGCGCATCGTCGCGTACCTCAAAGCGATGCTGGGCGATCCGCGCCATGAGGTCGTGTTCGTCGGGCATCAAGTGCCAGGGACGCCGGGCGCCGTGATCCAGGCGAGTGCTGGTGCGGCGGGGTTCGTCAGCATCGACCTGGATGGGCAGTTGCACGAGGTGCGCGCCAAGGTGTTCAGCGTGCCGGGGTATTCGGCCCATGCGGATCAGGCGGGGTTGGTCGAGTTCGTAACGGGCATGACGCGGTGGCCTTCGCGCATACGGTTGGTGCACGGTGAAGCCTCCGCGCAACAGGCACTGGCGACGCGTCTGCACGAGGCGTATGCGAAAAAAGGCCTGATCGTCGAGATCGAATGAGTCTCATTGTGGTCCAAGCGGGCGGCAATGGATTGCCCGGTGCTGCGCCTGGGGGCGAGCCTCGTTGAATGTTCTCTGATATTCTTGGGCGCTCGGATTTGAGGCAGGGCCTGCTTTCACGTCTCATTGGAGCCAAGCAGCTGGATCAAAGGACTTTGAACGCTAAAGGTGCGAAGTGGCACATCGTTGCTGAAGTACTTTGCGGTTCGTCTACGTGCCATGCAAATGGTGAGCAGGATTATAAGATATGGACTTGATACCCGTAATTTTGTCAGGCGGCGTCGGCAGCCGGTTGTGGCCCGTGTCTCGCGAGGCTCATCCCAAGCCCTTCATGACCTTGCCTGATGGTCAGAATCTGATTCAGAAGACCTTCCTGCGCGCTTCCAACCTGGCGGGTGTCTCGGAAGTACTCACCGTGACCAACCGGGAGCTGCTGTTCAAGACCGAAGACGAATACCGCGCCGTCCAGCGGTCCGGTCATGCCCAAGCCTTCATCCTCGAGCCTTTTGGCCGCAATACGGCTGCGGCGGTTGCGCTGGCTGCCCTGCAACTGCGCGACAGTCATGGCGACGACGCTCATATGCTGGTGCTGGCGGCTGACCACCTGATCCAGAACGAACAGGCCTTCGCCGAGGCCGTGAGCAAGGCCGTCCAGCTGTCCGACAGCGGCTGGCTGGTGACCTTCGGCATCAAGCCCCAATACCCTGAAACCGGGTTCGGCTACATCGAGGCTGGTCAGGCCGGCGAGCTGCAGCACGGCCTGAAGGTCGCGCGTTTCGTCGAAAAACCGACCCTGCAAGTGGCCGAGTCCTATGTGGCCGATGGCAACTACTTCTGGAACTCCGGCATGTTCTGCTTCCGTGTCGGCACGGTGCTGGAAGAATTCGAAAAACATTCGCCCGACGTGCTGCAGGCCGTAGCCCACGCCAAACGTCAGTCGCGTCTGGCCGAAGGCAAGGGCTATAGCTGCCTGAGCATCGACCCCGACAGCTTCGCGCAGGTCCCGGACATTTCCATCGACTATGCCCTGATGGAGCGCTCCGATCGCGTCGCTACCGTTCCGTGCGACATCGGCTGGAGTGACATCGGTTCGTGGAACGCCGTCAGCGAACTGACCCCTGCGGACGCCGACGGCAACCGCTTCGAAGGCGAGGTGCTGGCGCACGCCTCGCGCAACAACTACGTCAACAGCGAAGATCGGCTCACTGCCCTGGTCGGGGTCGAGGACCTGCTGGTGATCGACACCCCCGACGCGGTGATGATCGCTCACAAGGACCACGCCCAGGACGTCAAGCACATCGTCGGCCAGCTCAAGAGCAAGGGCCACACCGTGCACCAGTTGCACCGCACCGTGCATCGCCCTTGGGGCACCTATACCACCCTGGAAAACGGCGATCGCTTCAAGATCAAGCGCATCGTGGTCAAGCCCAAGGCATCGCTGTCGCTGCAGATGCACCATCATCGCAGTGAGCACTGGATCGTCGTGAGCGGCATGGCCCTCGTCTCCAACGACCAGCAGGAACTGATGCTCAATACCAACGAGTCCACGTTCATCCGTGCCGGCCACAAGCACCGTTTGCAGAACCCTGGCGTCATCGATCTGGTATTGATCGAGGTGCAGAGCGGTGATTACCTCGGTGAGGACGACATCGTTCGGTTCGAGGACAATTATGGTCGCTGCGACCAATGACGTAAGCACTGCCCCCACACGTGTCTGCCTGGTCAGGTACGGGTGGGGGCACGCCTGAGCCTTCCATCGCTTTCCTCCTATCGGTAACCGTCCAGGCGGCCCCCATCGAGCTAAACCGTATGCATGCACCTATTCAAACCCGCTGTTTCAAGGCCTACGACATTCGCGGGCAGGTCCCCGACGACCTCAATGACGACATTGCCTACCGGATTGGCCGTGCATTGGTAGAGGTGGTGGGCGGCCGCTCGTTCGTGGTCGGGCGCGACATGCGCCTGGAAAGCCCTGGGCTGTCCAGCGCCTTGATCAAGGGTCTTACCCAAGGCGGGGCCAATGTGATCGACATCGGTCTGTGCGGGACCGAAGAGGTGTATTTCGCGACCAGCCATTATCAGGCCGATGGCGGGATCATGATCACCGCCAGTCATAATCCCAAGGGTTACAACGGCATGAAGCTGGTGCGCGAGCATTCCAAGCCGATCAGCGGCGACTCAGGGCTGTTCGCCATTCGCGACCGTGTCGAGGCCGGTCAGCTGGGGGAGCCGGCCACCGCCCCCGGCCAGGTGCAGGAAGCCTTCGACAAGAGCGCCTACATCGACCACTTGCTGACTTACATCGATGTGTCGGCGCTCAAGCCGCTCAAGATCCTGGCTGACCCCGGCAATGGCGCCGTAGGCCCGGTGATCGAACTGCTCAGGGCGCGTCTGCCGCTGCATATCGACGTCATCAACGGCGAGCCGGATGGCGAATTCCCCAACGGCGTGCCCAATCCGCTGCTGCCGGAAAACCGCGAACTGACCCGCAACGCCGTGCTCGAGCGCCAGGCCGACCTGGGCCTGGCCTGGGACGGTGATTTCGACCGCTGCTTCTTCTTCGATGGCCAGGGCCGCTTCATCGAAGGCTACTACCTGGTCGGCCTGCTCGCCGAAATGCTGCTGCGCAAGCACCCTGGCAGCAAGATCATCCACGACCCGCGCCTGACCTGGAACACCATCGAGCAGGTGCAGGCCGCCGGCGGCGAAGCCATCCAGAGCAAGACCGGGCACGCCTTCATCAAAGAGCGCATGCGCCTCGAGGATGCCGTGTACGGCGGCGAGATGAGCGCCCACCACTACTTTCGCGACTTCGCCTACTGCGACAGTGGCAATATCCCGTGGCTGCTGGTAGCCGAGTTGATGAGCGTCAGCGGCAAGTCCCTTGCCCAGCTGGTGGACGAGCGCATCGAGGCGTTTCCCTGCAGCGGCGAGATCAACTTCCAGGTGCCGGACGTCAAGGCCGTCATCGACAGGGTCATGGCGTTCTACCTGCCTTTGCAGCCTACGGTCGATCGTACCGATGGGGTCAGTGTGGCATTCGCCGATTGGCGTTTCAGCCTGCGTGGTTCCAATACCGAACCGCTGCTTCGCTTGAACGTGGAAAGCCGAGCGGACCAGACGTTGCTGGACGAACGTGTACGTGAGCTGTCCAGCCTGATCACGGGTCGTCCATGCACCTGATCGAATCCGGTACAGACAGGGCGGCCAGGAAGCCCATGACGGTTTGCGAGTCAACGACGTCATGAGTGCCCGACCCCCGAACATGGATGAGATGGGGCGTGCAAACCCCAGGATCACAGGCTCGACGTTGAACAGAACCCGCAACGACGATCGTGCCCACGTCGCGATCCTCATGTGCACCTACAATGGCGCCTCGTTCCTGCGCGAGCAGCTCGATTCGTTCGCTGATCAAACGTACACGCATTGGACGCTCTATGTGTCCGATGACGCCTCCACGGATGGAACGCGCGCCATCTTGAAGGAGTACCAGGCACGCTGGGGTGAAGATCGTTTGAAGTGTTTCGACGGGCCTTGCGAGGGCTTTGGCAAAAACTTCATTTCGCTGCTCAAGCGCCCGGAGGTACACGCGGACTTCTATGCGTTCAGCGACCAGGACGACGTCTGGTTCAGTGACAAGCTGGAACGAAGCGTGGCCATTCTGGTCACACGACCTGCTTCACAGGCGGCGCTTTTCTGCTCGCGCACGCAGCTGGTGGATGACACACGCCAGGCGCTTGGCTTCTCGCCGCTGTTCGCGCGACCGCCTTCTTTCAGGAATGCGCTGGTCCAGAGCCTGGCGGGCGCCAACACCATGACGATCAACCAGCCTGCGCGCGATCTGCTGCTGCAGCTCCCAGACGATGCAGACATCGTCGCCCACGATTGGCTTGCCTACTTGCTCGTGACCGGATGCGGAGGGTATGTCCACTATGATGCACGTGCCAGCCTCGAATACCGGCAGCATGCACGCAATGTCATCGGTGCAAACAATCGGTTGCAGGATCGGATCAGGCGCCTTCGCAAAATGCTCTCAGGCCGATTCGTGACTTGGAACGACGCCAACGTACGCATCCTGAAGGCCATGAGCCCATGGCTTACGGCAGAGAACAGGGCTGTCCTGGCGCACTTCGAGAGCGGCCGGCGTGCGTCGGTCGTGACCCGCTGCTGCGAACTGCGCCGCTCAGGCGTGTACCGGCAGACCATGGTAGGCAACATCACATTGATCATCGCCGCACTGCTGGCCAGGATATGAGCAAGCGCTGCAGGCAAGACCTTATCCAGGAGCGGCTGTGCCCATGCCTTGCTGCTCCGGCCATCCTCCACATTTTTGATCGGCACGACCGACGTACAGGTAAACCATGAAAGCGACCCCTCAAGCCATTCCAGACGTCATTGTCTTCGAGCCTCGCGTTTTCGGCGACGATCGGGGGTTCTTTTTCGAAAGCTTCAACCAGAAGGTGTTCGAAGAAGCCGTCGGCCGTCCCGTGCAGTTCGTCCAGGACAATCACTCTCGTTCGGTAAAGAACGTGCTGAGGGGCCTGCATTACCAGATCCAGCAGCCGCAGGGTAAGTTGGTTCGCGTGGCCCAGGGCGAAGTGTTCGACGTCGCCGTCGACCTGCGCCGCAGCTCGCCCACCTTCGGCAAATGGGTGGGTGTGCACCTGAGCGCGGAGAACAAGCGCCAGCTCTGGATCCCGGAAGGGTTTGCCCACGGTTTCGTCGTGCTGTCGGACAGCGCCGAGTTCCTCTACAAGACCACGGACTACTGGGCGCCGGAGCACGAGCGCAGCCTGGCCTGGAACGATGCGCACGTCGGCATCGACTGGCCATTCCAGGGTGAGCCCGCGCTGTCGGCGAAGGACGCTCAGGCTGTAGCCTTCGACGCTGCCGACACGTTTGCCTGAGGCAACGCGCCAGGCCGGACCGACCTTGCCCGTCTCCGGGCCAGGTCGGTCCGGCGACCGGTACGGCAGGCACATGGCAATCCGTTTCATACACCGAGGTACATGATGAATCCACATTCGCGAGCGCCCATCAGTCCCTGGGCGCTGGTCAGCAATCTCTGGCAGCACCGCCGACTTATCCTGCAGATGTCCCGCCGTGAGGTGATCGGCCGCTACAAAGGATCGGTCATGGGGATCCTCTGGTCCTTTCTGAACCCGCTGTTCATGCTGGCCGTGTACACCTTCGTCTTCTCGGTGGTCTTCAAGGCGCGGTGGACCACATCGCCAGGTGAAGACAAGGCTGACTTCGCCGTACTATTGTTCGCCGGAATGATCGTCCACAGCCTGCTCGCCGAAGTCTTGAACAGAGCGCCGGGCTTGATCCTGGCCAACGTCAACTATGTGAAGAAGGTCGTGTTCCCGCTGGAGATACTGCCGGTGGTTTCCATGTGCGCCGCGCTTTTTCACAGCGGAATCAGCCTGCTGGTGCTGCTGTGTGCCATCATCCTGCTCGATGGCAACATCAGCCTGACCATGCTGCTGGTGCCGATCGTCCTGCTGCCTTATGTCGTGTTCGTGCAAGGCCTGGCCTGGATCCTGGCGTCGCTGGGCGTCTACCTGCGAGACGTGGGCCAGACCATCGGTATCATCACCATGGTCCTGTTGTTCCTGTCCCCTGTATTCTTCCCGGTCAGTTCGCTACCGGAGGAGCTGCGTCCGTTGATGAACGCCAACCCACTGACGTTCATCATCGAGCAGGTGAGGGAAGTGCTGATCTGGGGTCGCCTGCCTGACTGGGCCGGCCTGGGGCTGTATTCACTCATGGCCTTGTTCACTGCCTGGATAGGCTACGCATGGTTCCAGAGAACAAGAAAGGGCTTTGCCGATGTCTTATAACGCTACCTCGAGTGAAGACGCAGCGATCCAGGTCAGCCATGTGTCGAAATGCTTTCACATCTACAACAAGCCCCAGGATCGCCTGAAACAATCGATCATGCCGCGGGTGCGCCGAGCGCTGGGTGCCGAGCCGAAGGCCTATGGCCGTGAGTTCTGGGCACTGAACGACGTCTCCTTCACGCTCAAGCGTGGCGAGACGCTCGGTATCATCGGCCGTAACGGCTCGGGCAAGTCGACCTTGCTTCAGCTGATCTGTGGCACGTTGAGCCCCAGCGCCGGTCAGATCCAGACCTTTGGCAAGGTCGCTGCATTGCTGGAACTGGGCGCCGGTTTCAACCCGGAGTTCACGGGCCGTGAAAACGTCTACCTCAGTGCGGCGTTCTATGGTCTGAGTCGGCAAGAGACCGACGCCAGGTTCGACGACATCGTGAATTTCTCGGAAATCCGCGACTTCATCGATCAGCCCGTCAAGACCTACTCCAGCGGCATGTTCGTGCGCCTGGCGTTCGCCACGATCGTGCACGTCGATGCCGACATTCTGATCATCGATGAGGCCTTGGCCGTCGGCGATGCGGTGTTTACCCAGAAGTGCATGCGTTTCCTGCGCAAGTTCAAGGAAGAGAAAACCCTGTTGTTCGTCAGTCACGACAGCAGTTCGGTGATCGCCTTGTGCGACAAGGCCCTCTGGCTGGCCGACGGCAAGATGAAAGAGCTGGGCGAAGCCAAGCAGACCTGCGAGAACTACCTGACCTATATCCTGGGTGCCACGCGAAAAGAGAGCGATGCGGCCCGGGACGAGGATTCGCCCACGGCAGCCAAGCTCAGGAAAATCTGGGCCAACGAACGGCACTACGCGACCAGTGGGACACAAGGCCTGTTCAAGACCAACATAGCGTCTTCCGCGCAGATGGGGCCCAACGGGGCAGAGATCAAGCACGTCAGCGTCATCGCCGAAGACGGCAGCGAAATTCGCACGATCAAGGGCGGGGAAGTCGTGACCTTGTCGATCCATGCGGTCGCTCACGAAACGATGCAGAGTCCGATCATGGGCTTCTTCGTCAAGGATCGCCTGGGTCAGTTCCTGTTCGGCAGCAATACCCTGAACAACACCGGCAGTCTGCCGCCTCCTGCAGCACCTGGGGAGGCGCTCACGGCGCAGTTCACCTTCGCCATGCCGTGGCTGGCCCAAGGTGACTATTCGATCCAGGTCGCCATTGCCGACGGTGACCAGCGCGATCACACGCAGCATCACTGGATTCACGACGCCGTGATCTTCCACTCCAGCAATGACCCATCGGCATCAGGCCTGATCGGCATTCCGATGCTGGACATTGAGCTAAGTATCGATACTGAAGCAGGTCTATAAATGCACCTTTCCGCACTAAATTACGGTCGGCTGTTCTTCGAAAGCTATCGTGACAATCTGCCTGTCGGCGCCAAGGTCGTGGACATCGGCGCACAGGACGTCAACGGCTCCATCAAGGACGTCTGCCCCGAGGAATACCAGTACATCGGTGTGGATTTCGTAGAGGGCAAGGGTGTCGATGTCATTCTGGACGATCCTTACGCGCTGCCTTTCGAAGACGAAAGCATCGATGCCATCGTGTGCAGTTCGTGCTTCGAACACTCGGACATGTTCTGGCTGGTCTTCAACGAGATTCTGCGAATTCTGAAGCCCACGGGCCTGGTCTACATCAACGCCCCCAGCAACGGTTACATCCATCGCTATCCCGTCGACTGCTGGCGTTTCTACCCCGATGCGGGCAACGCACTGGTCACCTGGGCCAAACGCAGCGGGTACGATCCGGTTCTGCTCGAATCCTTCATCGGCCCTCGGGCAGCCGACAACATGGACGGCGCCTGGAACGACTTCGTCGCCGTCTTCGCCAAGAGCCAGCCCCTGGAAGGCCAGTTCCAACGCAAGATGCTCGATGCGCTGGATGAATTCGACAACGCGCGACTGCCTGGCTCCGACGAGCTGATCAACTTCCATCAGAACCCGCCGGACTTCCGCCTGATCGAGCAGCTCCGCCAGGAGAAGTCGGCACTGGTCGAACGGCAGCAGCAACTGGACGCGCAGCTGGCCGAGCTTCAGAACCACGTTACCGTGACTGAGCAAGAAGTAGCCGCTGCTCGTCAGGACGCAGCCGGGGTCCGCGAGGAAGTGGCTGCTGCCCAGCAAGAGACTGCCGCCCTGCGCGAGGCGCTTGCCAATGCGCATGACGAGGCCGTCAGAGCTCGGGAAACAGCGCAGAGCCTGACCCTGCAACTGGCGCAGGCCAAAGCATCCAACCAGAAGACGGCTGACAGTTATACGGTGATGCTGCAGGAAATCCATCAATCGTCGAGCTGGAAGGTGACTGCACCGCTGCGGTTGCTCTCACGCGCCGTGCGTGGGCAGCGTCCGCTGGTGGCCGGTGGGTTGCGGGCTCGCGTACTGGAACAGATAAAGCCGATCTACTGGTCGATCCCGCCCAAGTATCGCGCGCCGGTCCTGCACTGGGGCTATCGCAACCTGGATGTGCTGTTCCGGGGCAGCCCGCATTACGAGTTCTGGAAAAACGGCGGCCAGCACCTCGAAGTCGCTGACAACACCTTGACCCCGCTTGACACGATCAAGCCGCTGGACAAGGTCGAAGGCCGTATCGCCATTCATCTGCACATGTACTACCACGACCTGGCCACGGAGTTCGCGGGTTACCTGAAGAACATGCCTTTCGCCTACGACCTGTACGTCTCGGTGAAGGATGAAGAAGGGAAGGCCGCCTGTCAGGCCGCGTTCGCCAACCTCGGGCAGTGCAACGCTGTGGTGATCGAGATCGTCGAGAACCGTGGCCGAGACATCGCACCGATGTTCTGCACCTTCGGTGAATCGCTGCGTGGCTATGACTTCATCGCGCACCTGCACAGCAAGAAGTCGCTGTACAACGCTGGCGCCACAGAAGGCTGGCGTCAGTACCTGGGTGGGCAACTGCTGGGCAGTCCTGACACGATTCGCAAGGTGTTCACCCTGCTGACCAGTGGCAAGGGTCTCGTCTATCCGCAGAACTACCATGCCCTTCCATACCAGGCCAACACCTGGTTGGCCAACAAGGCGATGGGCACAGCCTGGTGTGCCCGTCTGGGGATTGCCCCGGTGCCTCAAGGCTATTTCGACTTCCCGGCCGGCTCGATGTTCTGGGCGCGGGGCGATGCTCTAGCGCCCTTGTTCGATGCACAGATCGCCCTGGATGATTTCGCCGAAGAAGCAGGCCAGACCGATGGCACGTTCGCCCATTGCCTGGAGCGGCTTCTGACGCTCAGCGCACGCAAGCAAGGCTTCCAGCTCGGCATCATCCAGGACATGGAAACGCCCAGTTGGTCAGGCTGGCGGTTGAACCAAGCGACCCATCGCCCGTTCGAATTGCTGGTCGAGCCGTTCGACAAGCCGACCATCAAGTGCATTGGCTTCGACATCTTCGACACCTTGCTGGCCCGCCCGCTCATCGATGCCGAGTCCACCAAGCGGATCGTGGCGGCCAATCTGCCAGCACCTTTGGGCTCATTGTTCAGCGAGTACCGGGTAGCTGCCGAAGGGGAAGCACGCAGAGCGAAGGGCACGGATGTCGACCTGGACGCGATCTACCAGGCCTTCCAACAAATGGCCCAGGTGTCCGATGAGGACGTGGCCAGCATCCGCGCCATGGAAGAGCACACCGAATACCAGTCGTTGTCGGCCCGCAGCGGGGGTGTCGAGCTGTTCGAGCGCGCCAAGGCCACGGGCAAGCCGGTCGTGCTGCTGTCTGACATGTTCCTGCCCAAGGCGCTGATCACGCGTGCACTGAATGCCAACGGTATCCAGGGATGGGCCGAGTTCTACCTGTCGAACGATATCGGCTTGCGCAAGGATTCCGGGCAACTCTATGACCACGTGCTGCAGCGCCATCACTTGCAGCCCGATGAAATGGTCATGGTGGGCGACAATGAGCGTTCCGATTTCCAGATCCCCTGTGACAAGGGCATCGTGGGCCTGCATGTCTTGCGCCCGACAGAGCTGGCCAGGGGCATGCCGCGGCTACGCCGTCTGGTCGAGACGTACGAACACGGCCAAGACCTTGACGCGGAGCTGACGCTGGGACTGCTGTGCCAGCGAAACTTCTCGGCTGTCACGTACCCTCATCTCAACCCGGGCTCCCTGTTCGAGACCACGCCTTACACCATCGGCTACAGCGTGGTCGGCCCGATGCTGACCAGCATGGCGCAGTGGCTGATCGACCAGGCGGCCAAGGACGGTGTGCAGCGGTTGTACTTCCTGTCGCGTGAAGGCCAGATCATGAAGGCCGTCTACGATATCTGGGCTCAAGGTGTCGACAACGCGCCGCCTTCCGAGTACCTGGTCGTCTCCCGACGGACCTGCAGTGTCCCGCTGATCAAGACGATGGACGATATCGTGGCCATCGCCCGGAGTGATTACCACCCGAACACAGCCGCCAACTTCCTTCTGGAGCGTTTCGGCCTCGAACTGAGCGACGACGCCTGGAACCAACTGCGCCACGACGTCAAAATCGGCAAGGACACCACTGTCGAAGTGCGTGACGCCGACGTGACGACCTTGCAGCCTCTGCTGCTCAAGGTGGCCGATGCCATCTATGTCGAGGCGGAGCAGGAGCGGGCTGCCCTGATGACGTATCTGACGGCTCAAGGATTGCTGGAAACGCACCGCTCGGCTGTCGTCGATGTCGGCTACGGCGGTACCATCCAGAACTACCTGTGCCAGCTCACGGGTGCGAAGATCGATGGCTATTACCTGGCCACCGACGTGCGGGCCAAGGCCGTGGCGCAGGCGCTCGATGTGATCGTTCGCGGTTGCATCATGGAGAACGTCGAGCGCAATACGTCGGCACCCAAGATGTACCTGCGCAGCTTCGAGTTGGAGAAGCTGCTGAGCTCCAACGATGCCCAGGTCGTCAAGTACGCCTCTTCGGACGGCTTCAATGTGGTGGCTCAATATCGGGAGCTTTCCGCAGCGGAGCAGGACTGCCGAGCGTTCAGGGAAGACTTGCAGAACGGTATCCTCCAGTTCGCCAAGGACGCCGTGAAGCTACGCGCCGGGCTGATGGGCAGCTTTGCGCCGTCCCTCGAAGTCAGCAGTGCCCTGGCCACCGAGTTCTTCTCGCAACACTCGAAGGATGAGCTGGACCTGCTGTCTCAGGTCGTACTCGATGACCACTACTGCGGGCGCGGTGTGGTCTGATCGAAAAGGGGAGCTGTCCGGCCAGGCCGGTCGCTCCCCTCAGGTACAGGTCGAATCAGGGGTCGACATCACGTCGGCCCTGCACCTGACTACTCCATGATCCCCTTCCAGGCCCAGCGCTCGCGTCTAGCGCCGACCTGACACGGTGTTCACCACACACACCACCCACAGCACGACCCGATCTCGGAAGCGACGTCTGCATGCGTTCACCTGACATGCCAGCTTCAGCCAGGCCATCCTGCTGTCCAGCGGCATGAACGGGTCAGCCACCTCCAGCAAACTGGCCGTGCGCTGCGCCTGAGAGAACCACCAGCCATCGGCTATCTTCCGCCACCTCGCAACGGCCGAGGCTAGGCCACTGTTCACGCCCACCTGATTACGTTCATGTTGCCGGTAATCCATCCCTGGCACGGGATCGATGAACCAGTCATACCCGCGACTGCGCGCGAATGCGTAGCAGAGCCAGTCATGCAGATCGATGTGCTGGACCTCGTCCCATCGACGCACGATCAGCGACTTGAAGGCCATGATCAGGTCTTTGCTCAGCACGTAGGTGCAGCCTGGTCCGGCCGCTTCGAACAGGTAGTCCCAATCGACTTGAGGTTGAGCCTTCTGCACCAATGCTCGGCGCCTGTCCTGCCAGAACGCGATGACATTGCTGGAATACCCGTCCACTGGACCGCCTTTCAAGACAGCAATGGCCCGCTCGAGCTTGTCGGGGTACCAGATATCGTCCTGATCGCAGAACGCGACGTAGTCGTAGGCCGATACGTCGACATCTCTGATCAGGCGGAAGAAATTGCGCGCGGCACCGCCGAAGCGGCCGGAGGGGGGAAGCAGGATGACGTTCGGGTGGCTCGACGCGAAGCGGGCGCACCACGCTTCCGTCCCATCGGTGGATGGGTCGACGCTGATATACACGTCGACCTCCACGTTGGTCTGGGCAAGAACCGAGGCCACCTGTGCCTCGATCCATGCCCGTCCTTCGTACGCTGCCAGCAAGACTGCCACGCGGGCAGGCGGGAACGCAGTACTGGCAGTGGCTTCTATCGCTACCAACTCAGTGATGACCCGGCACCAGCAGCCCTCGCAGGTACTGCCCGTAACCGGTCTTTTTCAGCTTCTCGGCCTGCGATGCCACCTGTTCCTTCGAGATCCAGCCATGGGCATAGGCGATCTCTTCCAGACAGGCCACTTTCCAGCCCTGACGCTCTTCGATGGTCTGAATGAAATGGCTGGCTTCCATTAGAGACTGATGTGTGCCGGTATCTAGCCAAGCGAAACCGCGGCCGAGGATCTCGACGCTGAGGTTCTTCTGCTCGAGGTAGACGCGGTTGACGTCGGTGATTTCCAGTTCGCCGCGTTCGGACGGTTTGATGCTCTTGGCGATCTCGACGACCTGGTTGTCGTAGAAGTACAAACCGGTCACGGCATAGCTGGACTTCGGCTGCGCGGGCTTTTCTTCGATGCTCAGGGCACGACCGTTCTCATCGAACTCGACCACACCGAAACGCTCCGGGTCAGCCACGTGATAGCCGAACACGGTCGCGCCTTCGGTCTGCTCGCTGGCCGAACGCAGGTTGTCGGAGAAGTGCTGGCCGTAGAAGATGTTATCTCCCAGGATCAGGCAGCAGGGATCATTACCGATAAACTCTTCGCCAATGATGAACGCCTGCGCCAGGCCATCAGGGCTAGGCTGTTCGGCGTAGCTCAATTGCACGCCGTACTGGCTGCCATCGCCCAGCAGCTTGCGGAAGGAAGGCAGGTCTTCCGGCGTGGAAATGATCAGAATCTCGCGCATGCCTGCCAGCATCAGCACCGACAGCGGGTAGAAGATCATCGGTTTGTCGTAGATGGGCAGCATCTGTTTGGACACACCCAGGGTCAGTGGGTGCAGACGTGTCCCCGAACCGCCAGCCAGAATGATTCCCTTGCGATTGATCGTGTTCATGTGTTCAGAATTTCCCTAAGCATGCGGGTGACGTCGGTTTGCCAGTGCGGCAAGCGTAGCGAGAAAGCATCGCGCAGCTTGGCCGTGTCGAGTCGCGAATTGAGCGGACGATTGGCAGGGGTGGGGTATTCGGTCGTGGCGATCGGGTTGACCGCTTCCACGGCCAAGGTTTCGCCATGGGCGCGGGCGAATTCGATGACATAGGACGCATACGCATGCCACGACGTTTCGCCAGCGGGCGCCAGGTGGTAGATCCCACCCAGGTCGGGCGTGCGCATGGCCTGCTGCAGCGCCGCCACGGCAAAGTCCGCCAGCAGTTCGGCACCGGTCGGTACGCCGAACTGATCGGCGATCACGTTCAACGTCTGTCGTTCCCGGGCCAGGCGCAGCATGGTCTTGGCGAAGTTGTTGCCGCGTGCCGCATACACCCAGCTGGTGCGGAAGATCAGGTGCTTGCAGCCACTGGCCACGATCAGGCGCTCGCCTTCGAGCTTGGTGGCCCCGTAATGGTTGACCGGGGCGACCGTGTCGTCTTCCGTCCAGGGCGTGCTGCCACTGCCATCGAACACGTAATCGGTGGAGTAATGCACCAGCCAAGCATCCAGCCGTGCAGCTTCCTCGGCCATCACCTGGCTCGCCAGGGCGTTGACCCTGTGCGCCAGCTCGCGCTCGGTTTCGGCCTTGTCGACGGCCGTGTAGGCGGCGGCATTGACGATCACGTCCGGAGCGACACAACGAATGGTTGCACGCAACGACTCGAGATCGGACAGGTCACCGCTGAGCGTGCCGGTCTCGGTCGTGACTGGATGCCGGTCGAGCGCTGTCACATCGCCGAGCACGTTCAAGGCCCGTTGCAGCTCCCAGCCGACCTGGCCGTTCTTGCCCAGTAGAAGAACCTTCATGCCTGATCCGCGCGCGCGGCGTAGTTCTTGTCGATCCACTGCTGGTAGCTGCCGCTCTTCACGTGCGCCACCCATTGCGCGTTGTCGAGATACCACTGCACAGTCTTGCGAATGCCGGACTCGAAGGTTTCTTCCGGTACCCAGCCCAGTTCCCGCTGGATCTTGCTGGCGTCGATGGCGTAGCGCAGGTCATGGCCTGGGCGATCCTGAACATAGGTCAGCAGATCGATATGCGGGCGGAAAGGGGAGTCTGGACGCAGTTCGTCGAGCAGCGCACAGACGGTGCGTACCACTTCGATGTTCTGCTTCTCGTTGTGTCCACCGATGTTGTAGGTCTCGCCTACTTCACCTTCGGTCACCACCTTGTACAGCGCACGCGCGTGGTCTTCGACGAACAACCAGTCACGGATCTGATCGCCCTTGCCGTAGATGGGGAGCGGTTTGCCTTCCAGCGCGTTGAGAATGACCAGCGGGATCAGCTTCTCGGGGAAATGGAACGGGCCATAGTTGTTCGAGCAGTTGGTCACCAGCGTGGGCAAGCCATAGGTGCGTGCCCAGGCGCGGACCAGGTGATCCGAACTGGCCTTGCTGGCCGAGTAGGGCGAGCTGGGCTGGTAGGGCGTGGTCTCGGTGAACAGGTCTTCCGGGCCTTCCAGGTCGCCGTACACTTCATCGGTGGAGATGTGGTGGAAGCGGAAAGCAGCCTGGCGGTGTTCGTCCAGCGAGCTCCAGTAGCCCCGCGCCGCTTCGAGCAGCACGTAGGTACCGATGATGTTGGTCTGGATGAATTCCGAAGGGCCGCTGATGGAACGATCGACATGCGATTCGGCAGCCAGGTGCATGACGGCATCAGGTTGGTGTTCGCGGAACACGCGGTCGAGCGCATCGCGATCGCAGATGTCGACGCGCTCGAAGGCGTAACGGTCGCTCTGATCGACCGACTGAAGCGATTCAAGGTTGCCAGCGTACGTCAGCTTGTCGACGTTGACGACCGAGTCCTTGGTATTGGAAATGATATGTCGCACGACTGCCGAGCCAATGAAGCCGGCACCACCTGTTACTAAGATCTTCACGAGAGTTTTCTACCTTGAGGTTCTGACAGGGATTGAGGAGGCCCTGCATAGTCCATGCGCGTATGGCTTGTTCATAAAGACGCTGTACAAAAGTATACCCGATCGACGCGTCCCTTCGGCAACGGCGCCGGCGGTCAGTTCCGCTACCACAAAGACAAATTGCTATAAATGCCATGCGCTGGTGGACGCGGCTCTGAGCACGATTTGGTGTACTTTAAGATTTCATGTAGAAAGGCGGCCGCTTAGGGTCAAGTGCAAACAGATAAACCCTCTGTCTGGTGCGGACGTCGCTCTACACGTACTGCGAGACGTTCCATCATCTGGAGCGTTCAGCAAGCACATTTGGAAGGTCCGAGTAGTTCACGGCTGAGTCGAAAACCGATCCGTCGGACGCACGATAAATCAGCGCCCGGATGGGTCAGGTCAGGTACCGTTCAGCCGGTACCTGACGTCGACCATGATCGAACCCCTTCAGCAGGCGGCGAGCCCTTTGCGGATTTCGGCCAGACGTTCACGGTAGCGCAACCCGGTATAACGGTAGTCGAAGTAGCCCTGCATGTGCTGGCGCGCACGCTTGCCAACGGCGCGACCGACCGCCGGATCATCCACCAGCTTGATCATGAAGCTGGCGGCCTGTTCGTAATCAGGATCGGCCCAACGCTGCCCTTCATGGTGCGGGTATTCACCTTCCATGACCGGGATCAGGTGGTAGTTCACGGCGAAGCTGGTTTCTTCGGTCATGAAGTCCATATTGCCCGAATAGGCGGTGGCGATGACGGGCTTGCCCAGCACCATCGCTTCGGCGATCCCGAAGCCGTAGCCTTCGGAGCGGTGCAGCGAGACGAAGCAATCGCTGCACCGCAGGAGGTTCTTGACCTCGCAGCTGCTCATCATGCGGTCGATCAGCGTGACACGACCATGCAGCGCGTGAACCTCTGCCTTGAGGTCTTCGAACGCCTCAGGGTTGGTGTCCACCCCATTGACCTTGATGACCAGGTGGGTCTTGCTGTAAGGCCGCTTGTCGATGAGCTTTCTAAACGCTTCGAGCACGCCCTGTGGGTTCTTGCGAGCCGAATAGGAGCGCAGGTCGTAGAAGAACAGGAACACGTAATCGGCTTCAGGCACCCCGAAGAAACGCCGGTTCAGGAAGCGGTCGAGCCGGATCTCAGTCGCCAGTGGCATGTGCACCACCGGTTTGCTGCAGGCCTCCTTGAGACCGTCCATCACGAAGCGCGAAGCAGCCCAGATCTCGTCGAAGCGATCGAGCTCGACCGCCCACTCTTCGGGGTAGCGAGGCAGCTCCCAGAGAGGGTAGACGATGTTGTAGCCGCTCAAGGGCCGCGAGTGGCTGATGTGCTTCCAGATCTGGTCGACCTCGTTGCCGTTGATGTGGAAGATGTTGATCGGGGCCGCACTATCGGTCAGGTGCTGACCGAATTCGGCCAACTCCGCCTCACCCGGTTGCACCAGCTTGTAGATGTCATGGACCTGGGGCGTCGCATGGACCGCCCTGAGCGAGCGGAAGGTAGCCCGTACATGTTCGCCCATGCCGATCGGTGCGAACGGGTGGCCGGCCAGGCAAACGTCACTGCGGTTGTCTAGGATCTGAGTCATCGGGATCGGAACGCTCAATTTTTTTTCAACAGACGCGAGGCTTCCAGCGCATTGCTGACGGCTTCGAGATAGGTATGACCGAACCGGCGGTCAGGCTCCAGGTAGGCGCCTTCGGCCCATTCGTTCCAGGCATTGATGAACACCAGACGCTCATCCCCGAAATGTTGCTCACGCGTGTCGGTGATGGTCTCTTCCAGCCAAGCCTGGAAGGCGCCCGGCGTAGCCTGCTCGAAGCAGAACCCGGCATGCTGGCGCCGAGCGGTATTGTCCCAGCCAGGCATGGCGCCCTTGAAGCGGGTATAGCCCGGTGCCGGCCGCGCGGCGTACTTCACCGCGATGTCGCGATAGTCCGCCACGTAGCCCGTGAACTCCGGGTTCACCACGTCACCGCTGGGTGGCTTGATCTCGGCCAGGCCCTGCGGCGGGAATTCCACGGCGGCATCGCAACCGAAGGCAGAAGGGTGCGTGTTGAGCTTGGCCAGCTCGAACGACTCGACCATCGCGATGTAGATTTCGCCCAGCCCCTGCTCGCGGCAGACCTTGCGCCAGCGTTCGGCGGTCTTGGCGAAGTCGGGGAACAAGGTCACGCGGTAGATGAGTATGAGCGGTCGATCGTCGATCTTGATGTAACGGTCGTCCTTGAAGAAGCGGATGAGGTCATAGATGACGGCCACATCGTCTTCTTCGGTGTGGGCCTGGGCCATGAGCACTTCCTGCTCCATGCCGTCCCAGCGACGTGTCCAGTTCTCGTTCGCCCAGCACAGGCAGAACGGAATGTCCGGCTTGTCGCTCAACAGCAGCTGCTCGACAGGCCGTTCCAGCAGACGCTTGCCATCGAACCAGTAGTAGTAGAAGCAGAACCCATGGATGCCGTAGCGCTGCGCCAGTTCCGCCTGAGCCTTGAGGATCTCGAGCAGTCGCAGGTCGTAGTAGCCCAGGTCCGCCGGCAGACGCGGCTGGTAGTGGCCCACGAAATTCGGGAAAGCCTTGGTGACGTTGGTCCACTCGGTGAAGCCCTTGCCCCACCACAGATCGTTCTCGGGCACCGGGTGGAACTGGGGCAGGTAGAAAGTGATGAGCCTAGGGTCGAAATGACGCTCGAGCGAAGTGCTCCATTTCCTGTTCAGCACGCTGACGTTCTTGGCAATGCACGACATCTTGAAGTCGTTGTCGGTCGCGGCCGTCGTCTTCGACAGGTGATGGATGATCGTCGCCTGCGGGTTGTAGTAGATTTCATGCCCATCTGCACGGATGCTCAGGCAGAGGTCACTGTCTTCACAGTAGCAGGGCAGAAACTCTTCCGAGAACCCGCCCACGCGCTTGAGCAGCTCGGTTGGCGCCATCAGGCAGGCACCGGAAACGTAATCCACTCGACGCGTGTAGTTGAAGCGTGGAACGTCCGGGTGTTCACCAAACCCGACCATGGTGGCCGTGCCGTCAGGTGCCAGGGTCGCCCCGGCCTCTTGCAGATGGCCACTCGGGTAGACGAACTTGGGCCCCACCGCACCGACATTGTCGTACTCGTCGAACGTCGCGACGAGCGCCTCGAGCCACCCGGCGGTTACCTGGACATCGTTGTTGAGGTAGACGGTATAAGTGCCTTTGACGTGCGTCATCGCACGGTTGCAGTTACGCAGGAAGCCCAGGTTCTGATCGCCACGCACATACCGGATGTGCGGCACCGCGCTCAGCAGCGTCTCGGTCTGGTCGGACGAGGCATCGTCGGCGACGATGATCTCGACTGCCATGTCTTGCGGCATGTGCTGGTCGATGGACGCCAGGCACTCGAGCGTCAGCTTGACGTTGTTGTATACAGGGATGATGACCGACACCAGCGGCTCGGCGCCAGGGTCGCGAAAGGCCAGGCGCGTGGCTTGCTCATGCAGGTCATCGGCCTCGAAATCCAGAACAGGAATCGTCTCGACAGGTAGCGCGCCACGCTCATCGGCCTTGGCCTGAGCGATGCGTGCACGAACGCTGTCGTAATCCTGCCACTCCCAGGTACCGTCGGCATTGGGCAGCGTCTGAAGCGCCATGGGCGCCGGCGGGGCAGGCGGCTCGATCACAGGGGCAGGGTTGCGGTGCTCCTGCCAGCATTTGTAGGCGTGGAGGTCTTTGAACACCACTGGGAAATAACGAAACAACACGTTTCTGAATTTCAGGCGGCTGTCCGCCGAGATCGGCAGGTTGCGGTACACCTGATAAATCTCGTCTTTCACTCGTTGCTTCATTTGCTGCATATAAGCGTTCCCATTCTACAAGCTGGATCCGTGTTCTTGGTTTTCGTCACGCCGGTCCCCTGTGTACGCTGGCTTTTCTGGCGATCAGGCTGCATCACAGGCCGATGCCGATCAGGGACAGTGGAATTGGCGTCTTGTTCAGGTCGCGCAGCCTATCACGCGAATGAGTCGGTATCTGCTGTGGGCGATAAGCAGGATGCGATGAATGCACCGATGTGCTGAGCAGGGAGCCTTGCTTGCCCGCCAATGAGTCAGAAAGGCTGGGCTGAATGCAGGCGCTGTACACATGAACGGACTCGTACAGAGGTCAAGACCCTACCGTCCTGCCCCTACAAGTCTGGTAAGGCAATACGAGCCTCGCTGACCCGAAGGGTGACTCGAAGGCTTGGCAAAATGCCTGCATCCCCAGAAAATTCGGGCCACGGATTGTGGCACAGCACCCTGCTGTTCGCTAGCGCAGGGTACAGGACAAGGCAGCGTGGGCAGACGCAGACATTTCCCAAAACAAAGTAGGATTTTGTAAATACGCCTTAGCAGTCACCCTGCCGCAGAAATGTATCGCTACATCGCCTTCACTCCCTGTCAAACCATGCTGTGTCGTGGACAGCGCCCATGCCCTGGCCGATCACATTGCCGCTGCAAGGGGAGCGGTGACCACTGGTGCCACACTCGATCGCACCGATCAAGCAGCGCCGCATCAGGATGCCATCTTCACGGATGAAGCTCGGACAGACGCACGACGTGCCCACCGTTTGCCCCATTTCATTCCTGGCTCTTCAATGTATGTGAACGTGATGACCGAAATGGCCGTGACCGCAGCAAGCGCGACCGCCATCGACCCTAGGTAGCCAGCCACCTCCGAACGGGGGAAGAGTGTGTAGACCCACGAATAGACACCGAGCGTTCCAAAGCCCCAGACAACGATCGGGTGTATCAGATACAGGCTGAAACTGACATGACCGAGGTACCGCGTGACGCGATTGGAAAGCAGACGCGAAGGATGCAAGGCCATGGCGACGCATACCGTAGCGAACGGCACGCCCCATAGTATTTCCCAGGCCCTGCGCCACCCACGCACAGTAAAGTACTCGTACAGCGGAGTGCCAAAGTACAAGGTAAGGATCGACCCGAGCGAGAAAGCGCAGAGCGCCCAGCACACTGGACGTCGGGCTGCCTGCGGTAGGTTGGAAACCTTGCTGTGCACCTGGTAGGCCAGGATGCCCCAGACGAAGTACGGAGCATTGGCCACGAAGTTGTGATGCACAAAGCTCATCATCTGAGCTTCGAACGGCTGAAGCCCAGCGGTGAAGAGCGTGGCCAGCGTGGTCGTGACAACAAGGGCAAGTAACGTACGCGTCAGGTCTCTGCAGGTCAGCAGCAGCAATGGGAATAGCGCATAGAAGATCATCTCGACTCCGATGGACCACGACGCCCAGACAATCCCATCGGTCATGTGGGGGATGACGTTGAACAGAAAGAGAGCATTGACCAGAATTTCAGCCAGGTCGTAAGACTTCCCCCAGACGAGCCAGTGCAGGACCATTTCGAACAGCAGCACAGCATAGAAAAGCGGGGCGATACGGGCAAAACGACGTATGAAGTAGTTACCAACCGCCTCGCTGTCGTTGAGCTTTTGCCAGTAGCCATAAGACAGGCTGAAGCCACTGACCACGAAGAACAGAGGAACGCCAAGGCCGAAATGGGTACCGATGAAGCTCAGGATTTCGGGAAGCTTGGCACCACCCGTACCAACGAGGTGAAAGAAAATCACCGCGATCGCGGCATAAGCACGTAGGGATTCGATACCTTCTAGCCTTCCTCGAGCGTTTACTGCGGCCGACATGCTGGTTTCCTGTAGGGTCAGAGAGCAGCAGGCAAGCGTGTTGGAGAAAGAGGGGCGGGGCCATAGGAAAAGGCACGCCGTGCTAAGGAATAAGCTGACGAGAGCTCGGAAATTTCCCAAGGAGTTGATTCTGGAAGGAAGAATTGTCGTGAATCCCACAAGGCACAAGGCACAAGGCACAAGGCACAAGGCACAAGGCACAAGGCGCAGGGCGCAGGGCACAAGCCAGCGAGACCAGGGGTGTTTAGCCTTTTCGCGAACTTATCGAGGCGTGGCACGATGCGGCAGTTTCCTTCAGCTACCTAAGCGTGAGCCCGATACCGTTGCTTACAGAGCGGGTGAACAATCGTGGCAGAGCAGGCTTGAGTTAAGCTCTATCGAGCGCAATCGGAAAACTGATTTCATTTCTGAATGGGGGATTCGACCGCTGTACGCACTATCCGAGCTTCCTAAGGCGCCGGGAGAAAAGGGAGCCTGAAAAGCCCGCTGAGCACGCTTTAGGTCGCAGTCGCGGCGGAATCCCCCTAAAGATTAATAGACTGTGTGATGCCTAAAGTGTGCCGCTACGCTTCCTGTTATCCGGCAGCCAGGCCAACGACATTGTGTATCCCTAGCCGCTTCTGGACGACGTAAGTAGCCCTTCGAGTCGTCGCGGTCGTCCGCGCAAGCGATGCAAGTGGCTGCTTGCCAATAAGGCTATGACTGCCGAGCGCTGTGGAGATTATCGGATGGCGTGAGTCATTCCGCTGCGATCGATGAAGTATAAGTCCAGGCTTGGCTTGCTCCCGGTTTGACTACCCCAAGTATCATAAACGCAATGTCACAGAGCTTATATTTGGCTCGCTGAAAGAGAGCCGCTCAATCGTCATGCGTTTCGAAAAGGTACGCTGTTATGGCTTAGGGGTTTTTGCCATATAGTGGTAGTAAAGCGCTTTCATGTAAACCTTAGTTGGTAAGGGGTTTTGAGCATATTGTGCGTTATGCCAGTAAAGAGATGATGAAAAACTAAAAACGTCTGGTGTGTTGCGATAAGATATGTCGTCGATTGTCATGCCTTTACTGCGGGTCACGGATTAACCAAAGGGGTTTAGTCATGCAGGATTGCGAATTCATGAGCAGCAAGCGTAAGTATCGAGTTCCATTGTATGGCTATAGCGGCTGCTGGAGTTGAATCGGCCGCAGAGCTAGATTTTAAATTTTAAAAAAACAGGATAAATTAAATTTGGTCGTCGTTCGAACCAGTGCGATTGAAAACTGTCAATGTATGGGTTTCGCAGACCTGGAAGGAGAGTTTTGGTAGGGCGGGGTTCTGGTGTTAAGGATTTATGTACATTGACGGTAATGATATGTAGCTAAGCAGTTGGGGATGACTAGTGTAGTGCTAGTTGATGCGATACATAAAAAATTTTGCTTTTATTGGTGGGGGGCGATAGGATTGCGAAGGAATTAGATGTCACTTCCGGCTCGGCGCTGGGGTGGCAGTAGGAACATTGGATAATGCTCATGGTGAGCTCAATATTAGAGTGAGTAAAATGGATTTGAAAAGCACTGGTTTCAAATTGGGTGTGTGCGCAATTTTTAAAAATGAAGGTCCCTATATTTTAGAGTGGATAGCATTCCACAAAGCAGTAGGGATTGAAGATTTTTTCATCGCAGACAATGTTAGCACTGATGGATCAAGTGATCTCCTCAAAAGCCTTGATAAGCTTGGCGTAATCAGATTGTTAGAGTTTCCCACTCCCAGTAATGAGGCGCCTCAACTGCCTGCCTATCGCGCACTGATGCAAATGTGTTCAGGCGTGGTTGATTGGGTAGCCTTTATAGACGCTGATGAGTTTCTGATCCCTGAAAGTGGTTCTATGCCAAAAGCGCTCGCTGATATTGTGGGTATTAACAATCAAGCGGGCGCAATTGCAGTTAACTGGGCGAGCTATGGGTCGGCTGGCAAAAAAGAATATGAATCTGGGCTGGTAATTGAAAGGTTCGACTTCAGGGCTAAGAAAGATTTTGGAGTAAATAGGCACTATAAGTCAATCGTTAATACCAGGGCTTATCTAGATACGCATGAAAATCCGCATCTGTTCAAGATAAAAAATGATTTCGAGTATCTTGGGGCTGATGGGAAGCCGCTGAAGGGCGATGCTAAAGGGATCAATGGATTAAGTGAAAGTGTTTGTTGGGAAAACGTTAGGCTGAATCACTATATTATCAAGTCTTATGGTGAGTTCCTATTCAAGAAGAATAGAGGGAGGGCAACTGTAAAAAATAATCCTGGGTTGGATAGGAATATAGACTTCTTCCGCGCCCACGATGTCAATGATGAGCAGGAGGTAATTGAAAGCGCATTGCTTGAAAAAACAAAGGTTGAATTGGCTAAGCTTAAAAAAGCCTTGCTGGCAGCAGGTAATAATAAAGAGATCATTAATATTGTTCCTGCAAGGATCCCCAATATTCGAGTAGCTATCGATCAATATGTAGTTAAAGATGATTCACTAATGGTGATCGGTTGGGCTTTTGCCGATGACTTTACAGAAATCAAATATACGCTTGGTCTGGATGGCGAAGATATATCATTTGATAGTGTTGATTCAATACAGAGAGGCGATGTCGCTGCTCACATCAAAGAAGCGCCGAATCATTGCGGATTTCGACTTGTCGCACAACTTGAAGGTCTTGGATCCAAGTTGCGCCAACATGATGGTTTTCTAAGGATGCACACGTCAGGTTATGTGCAGGCCGTATCGCTCGGGACCAAAGAAAGCCCCCGGGGAGACAATTGATTATGAAATTACGTATTGGGGCAATCTTTAAAGACGAATTCAGTTACGTTATAGAATGGCTGGCTTGGCATCAATTGGCAGGGTTTGAGAATTTCACAATCGCAGATAATGGATCCAGTGACAGGACTCTAGCATTGCTGGAGGCGCTAGAATCTTTAAACATGATAGATATGATGTATCAACCGCGTGTGGCTGGGAACGCACAGCTTACAGCCTATCGAAGGATGTGCGAAAAGTATGTTGGGGAATCAATAGGAATACTTTTCATCGATGCCGACGAGTTTCTAGTCCATGAGTCTATGGTGGACGGTGCAGAGTATCAGGAATTGTTGGGTCTGATGACTGACGTAAACACTGGCATGGTTGGCATCAATTGGCGGTGTTTTGGATCTTCTGGACTCGAGAAAAAAGATGACCGCTTAGTGCTAGAGAGATTCACTGCCTGTAATTCAGACACAATCTCCGGAAAAAACGGGCATCTAAAATCTGCCACTAAGCCCGCCTATGCGTACCAGGTGGGGCCTCATATTTCTTACTTGTATCCACCCTACAAGCGCAAATCAGTAGATGGAAAAGATTTAACAGAATTTGTAAGGTTCGAGAGTGGAGTTGCTGTTAAAGAAGCAGGGATGCCGGAAGGTATCGCAAAAAATATTGTTTCAGGACCTCTTAGAATCAATCACTATGTGATTAAATCAAAAGAAGAATTTGTCTCTAAAAAGTTGAATCGCGGAGACGCTATGGGAGGCGACGCATTCAAGAAAGATTTTAGCTATTTCAACGCCCACGATTTCTCTGAAGAAAAGTTTAATTTTCCTGCAAAAAAGTTAGAAAGGCTTAAGCAAAATATTGCTGCCTTGAATAGCAAAATAGAAGCTTCTATTTTTGCCGCTAAGCTTATTGGTGCAGTAGATAAGTCTAATGAGAAGTTTATATCTGGTTGGATTTGCTCTCAGACAGGCGAGCATATAGCTGCAAGCGTAGTGGTTTATGTAAATGGCATCATGCAAGGTAAGGTGAGAGCTGGCTATCTCCGGCCAGACTTGAAGGAAAAGGGTCTATCCGAAAGCGGCATGTGTGGGTTTTATTTCCATCATCAAGCTTATTTGAAGGTTGGCGACGAAGTTGAAGTTAAGGTTTTTGGTAATCACTGCAATTTGATGGGCTTGAGAAAAACCATTATCGGCAGCGGTCAATAGCCTTGCTGAGGTTCAGGTCAATCTTTATTTATAACTTCATTGTCTTCATGCTTGGAAATACGGATACCTAAAATGGAAGCTTTAATGAGTGAGAATCTTGAGGTGGAAATTGACCAGCTCAAGAGAAGATTTGAATCGATAAAAACGCTATGCGCTGAAAAAATCGCAGATCATCGATCAGGTCATCGTGTGGAGCGAGAAGTCGTTGTCAATGAGTTATTAAGTGTTCAAGAGCATCTTGAAAAAAGCTTGAGAGAATGTCGGCAACTGAATAGTCAATGTGATGAGTCGTTCGGTTATATTGCTAAGATACTGCTAGAAAACCCTTCGATTTTGACAAGCAACAGACTAACGATTAGGGATTTGGGTGTCCAGGCAAATGGACATGAGACCCAGTGGGAGATCAGTGACATCTATCTCCAGCGAAGGTATCACAAGATTTTACGATTTAAAACCAGGTTAGATAATGATGGCCTGGTATTCATCATGCAGAGAGAGAAAAACACTGAAGGGCCGCTTGTAAAATGGCCCTCTACCCACAAGAAGCTCGATGAGCTTGAACTTTCACCTGTTCGTGGGCCAATCAATGAAGGAAAAAATCTAAACTTAGCTAGTTTAGGTACAACTGATTGGGCTAGCTTGATTGAGCTGGTTTCAATCATAGGAAATATTGTCGAATCCGATAATCTGTTGTTTGAGAAGAGCTTTAAAGATTCGCTCTATGTTGGGTTGAGTGATTTTAAAACAAGACTTCTAAACTTTCCTCCTGTTCTTCGGTTCGATAGCATCTCTCTTGCTAAAATCCTACATCAAGACTCATATTGGGGCGTCACGCTTCAATTGACAAATCTGATGCAAGGTGAAAAGCGCTGGCCCACGCTTACTTATTCATTAGCTTCTGTGGACACCTCTGATAAAAAACTGGGAGAAAATCCTAGAATTGAGCTACCTAAAGCAGCTTCAGAGTTTCTGGACAATTGGTTTATCGAAACAGCAGACGACCGTGGTGAAAGATTTGAGTTACGTTTCCGTAGGCCTAACGAGATGGATATGTTTGTATGGCGGAAGCTATCTGAAATAGATCAGTTGCGGTTGATTAGTCTATTAAGTATTTTGGAAGTGCAATTATCTGAATTGAGAGAGATCGATGTAAATATGGACTGGGAACGTTGGATGTCTTTAGGTACGGCGATGCGCGACACTATCGCTGGAAAAATGATAGGCAGATGACTCATTAAGCACACACAGTTTATTTATTATATCGAGAAAGATCAGTGAGCAAGATTAATTATAATTCCGACGATGCGGTATCATTGGCTGAAGCTAATGCCAGCTTTAAAAAAGGTAACTACGTCTCAGCTTTAAACATGTACGCGTCCTTACTGAATGAAATTCCTGAAATGGCTGGGCATATCAAGTTCAATATGAAGGTCGCGGCTAATATGCTTGTAGACCCTGACGGAATGCTAGCCGTTAGTAAGCCTTCAAGTACAATAATTCCCTTAAATCAGTTGAACCTGGATAGAGGAGGTGACAACAACTGGGTTTCGACCGGAGAAGACCCATATTTCCAAATGTATTTCGACAAAGAGAAGACTCTGCCAGCTGGTTGGTATCTGTTGACTTTGGTCATTAACGCACCGCGGCGACGCTCATCCGCTAGATTCTACGTGGATTATGGCCAAGGATATTCGGAGCAAGAGGCCTTTAGTTTACGCTATGAAAGAGACCGGGTGGCTTCTCGAGTGGTGTACATCAAAGATAACGCTGCGTCTGTAAGGTTCGATCCACTTGAATACCAAGGAAACTTTAAAGTTAACCTGCTTCAATGGAGGGCTATTTCTGCTGAACAGGCTAATGAAAAAATTGCAGCGCGGATCAGCCAAGTCAACGCGGATGAGTCAAGGGATGCAAAGCACGAAGCCATCAAGCAAAAACCAGGCTTGGCAAGTTATGAATATTATAGCGAATTGCTAAACGTAAACCCGGATATCTCATCTTACAATGAGTGGATTGAGAATATTGAGGTAGCGAATCTGCCTAGCTTGCGCGAGTCTCGGCAAATAGCCTCATCTTTTGAGAATCGCCCACTCATCTCCATTGTAATGCCTACTTACAATACCGATGATAAGCTACTAAGAGAATGCATTGAGTCAGTCATTGCTCAAACATATACCAATTGGGAACTCTGTATCGCAGATGATGCTTCAACTGAAGCAGCCGTGCTAACAACGCTCAAAGAATATGAGAAGCTGGACAGTAGAATAAAGATCACGTTGCGCCCTAAGAATGGGCATATTTCGCGTACTAGTAACTCAGCCTTGAAAATGGCAACTGGGGAATACGTAGCGCTGCTTGACCACGATGATACACTTTCCCCACATGCGTTGATGTTCGTAGTAAAGACGGTAAATGAAAATCCAAACGCAAAGGTCATCTATAGTGATGAAGATAAACTAGACGAAAACGGTAATAGATTCGATCCTCATTTTAAAAGTGATTGGAATCCTGAGCTGTTTTACTCTCAAAATTATATTTCGCATCTTGGCGTGTATTGCAGGTCCTTACTCACAAAAATTAAAGGTTTCAGAACTGGGGTTGAAGGCAGTCAGGATTACGATTTGATGCTTAGGTGTCTGGAGCACATAACTTATGATCAGATCGTGCACATACCATACGTTCTTTATCATTGGCGTATGGTTGAGGGCTCAACCGCCCTGTCGTCTGATAGCAAAAGTTACACGACAGATGCGGGAGTCAAATCCCTAAAAACACATTTTCAGAAGTTGAACAAAAGTATAAAGGTTGGTCCGGGACCCGTCGCAAATACATACCGCGTGCAATGGCCGTTACCTGCAAAGCCCCCGCTAGTAAGTTTGCTGATACCTACGAGGGATAGACGCTCACTGACGGAAGTGGCGGTACGAAGTATCTTGGAAAAAACGACTTATAAGAATTATGAAATTCTTATCCTCGACAACGGGAGTAAAGAGCCGGAAACGCTCGAATTCTTCGAGCATATTCAATTAGAGTATAAAAACGTTAGGGTCATTAGGTATGATTACCCTTTCAACTATTCAGCCATCAACAATTTTGGTGCGCGTCATGCCAAAGGTAAGATCCTGGGCCTGGTAAATAACGACGTTGAAGTCATAAGCCCAGATTGGCTTTCTGAAATGGTTTCTCTGGCATTAAGACCTGAAGTTGGTTGTGTCGGGGCAAAGCTGTATTTTAGTAACGATACCGTACAGCATGCTGGTGTAATTTGTTCTCTAGGTGGTGTAGCTGGGCATAGCCATAAGCATTTCGACAGGTCACATCCCGGATATTTCTACCGCTTGATGTTGCCACAAGCACTTTCGGCTGTCACAGCGGCGTGTCTAATTGTTAGGAAGGAAATATTCGATCAAGTGAAAGGGCTTGACGAGGAAAATTTGAAGGTAGCGTTCAATGATGTAGACTTCTGCTTGAAAGTAGATGAGGCGGGTTATCGTAATGTATGGACACCTTATGCAGAGCTTTATCATTATGAATCTATAAGCCGTGGTGCGGAAGATTCTCCAGAGAAGATCAAGCGATTCCAGACTGAAATTGCTTTTATGAAAAAACGGTGGCCTAAGGTTCTGAGTCGCGATCCGTATTATAATGATAATCTGACTAAAGATCGTGAAGACTTTTCACTTAAATTGCATTGAGAATTAACTTTTACATGCTCTATCGAGGGGAATTATGAAGATCGCGGTTGTAGGTACCGGCTATGTGGGACTTTCGAATGCTGTGTTGCTCTCGAGGCACCATGATGTAGTTTGTTTGGACATAGTAAGTGAGCGTGTTGCGCTGATTAATGATCGGGTCTCTCCCATCGTAGATCCTGAGCTAGAGGAATATCTGAAACAAAAGGAGTTGAACTTACGTGCGACTCTTGACAAGGGTGAAGCATATCAGGATGCTGATTATATAATTGTTGCAACTCCCACGGACTATGATCCGGTTACTAATTTCTTTAACACTTCTTCTGTTGAAGCGGTTATCGATGATGTTTTAAAAATTAACAGCAACGCAAAAATTATCATAAAATCTACTGTTCCAGTAGGTTTTACACGAAGAATGCAAGAAAAGCACAATTCATGTAAGATTATTTTTTCTCCTGAGTTTCTTAGGGAGGGGCGAGCTTTACACGATAACCTTTATCCCTCGCGAATTATTGTCGGCGACCAGTCCCCATTAGGTGCTGAGTTTGCCGACATCCTGCTCAAGGGTGCTCTTGTCGAACAGGTACCTGTTCTACTGGTTGCATCAAGTGAAGCAGAAGCTATCAAGCTTTTTGCGAATACCTACTTAGCCATGCGAATTGCATTCGTTAATGAGCTGGATACATATGCAGAAATTCATGGGCTAGACTCCAAACAGCTGATTGATGGTATTGGTTTGGATCCCCGCATAGGCAAACACTACAATAACCCATCGTTTGGATATGGGGGGTATTGCCTGCCAAAAGATACTCGACAACTGCTTGCTAACTATCAAGATGTACCGCAAAATCTAATAAATGCAATTGTTGATTCGAACACTACGCGCAAAGACTTTATTGCGGCATCGATTTTAGGGAAATCGCCTTCCGTGGTGGGCATTTACCGCCTCGTGATGAAAGCAGGATCTGATAATTTTAGATCCTCATCCATACAAGGAGTTATGAAGCGCATAAAGGCAAAAGGGGTACAGGTCGTTGTTTACGAGCCTGTTTTAAGTGAAAAGTTATTTTTTGGTTCTGCAGTAGTAAATGATTTGAACGAGTTCAAGTCTTCTTGCGATGTGATCGTCGCTAATAGAGTAACAGAAGATCTTTTAGATGTTATGGATAAGGTATATACTCGAGACCTATTTGGTAGAGACTGATTCAATATTTCAGCGCGCATAATTGCATAGCAGTATTGAGTTTTAGCAGCCTGCTATTTATATGAACATAGCAGGTTGGCTAAAAACCGTGTGGAGTGCTAAAAAATTTAAACGGCATCTTCAGTATTGGTTTAGATTTTCGTCTGTTCTTAATGTAAGGGCGGTAAAAATAAACGTAAGATTATGCTCAGCCGCTCCTAGACAATGTCAGTATCCCTTCGAGCGGTCGCTCGTCCGCGCAAGCGATGCAACCGTGCCCACAAAGGCTACTACTGCCAAGCGTTGCGGCGCACTGTGACGATTTTCAGATGGAGTCGGTCATTTCACTGCGCTCGATGAAACTCAAACCCAAGCCTGGCTTGCCACGGTTGCTTGGCTGACCCAGGTAACGTTATCGAACGTATGTTTGGCTAGCCGAAAGAGAACCGCCGGATCGTCACGCGCTTCGATAAGCTGGCAAAAAGCTAAGCTGCCATGGTCTCACTGGCCTCTGCCATGCGGTATTTACAAGATCTTTTCCGTACGGGGCCTAGCTAATCCAAGCCGCGAATTGACGGTCTGAGCGGCAGCTGTGGCCATTGAGACAAGTCCCTTAGCTTGTCTATTTCAAGGCAAGACTACCCTCCGCATTATGATAGCTGGCATTATAAATAAGCAAAAGATGGCCGGAACCTGCGAGCAGTGGTCAGCTAAGCTATCCATGCAATATCCAGACGAAAATCATCTCAAGAATAAATCATTGGTCGCCAGCGCTTTGCAATGTGCGCGAATTTTACAGACTATGGCTGTAAGTTAGGTTGAACGAAGCACTTTTAGAAGCTAGACTGCTCTCAGAGAGTCGGTGGGCCAAAGTTCGCCACTCTGTTTGACGAGCTAAAGTTAACTGATTATGCATATATGCTTTACGGCTTTTCGGTTTGCGCTCCAAGGACCATTTCAGAAAGTGCGCATAAAGTTTTAACTGTACAAGCTAGCATACAGATATATTGAGAGAGCCATGGACGAAAAGAAAAAGAAGTTTGCTACTGTTTATCGTGGGCTTGTTGACTCGGTCAACGGGAACTCAGTGAAAGGCTGGTGCTGTGTTGAAAGTGGCGAAAACTGCGATGTTCATATTTTTGTAAATGGAATTTTGTGTTTGAAACTACCGGCCATCAAAGAGAGGAGCGACCTTAAAAAGCTTGAGATATGTCCGTCCGGCGGCGGATTTGAAATGGATTTAAGTACCTTCTTAAAGGACGGTCGCAACTCCGTTGAAATCACCTTTCCTAATGGCGGTCAGCTTGTGAATGGAAGGTTTGACCTTCATTCAGGATTTTTCTCTGTGGGGGAGAGAGATTGGGTTCAGTCTGTACGCTCAAAAATTTGCGAACATAAAAAAATCGCAGTATTCGGTGACATAGATTTTGCTAGCAACCCAGCTAAGGGGTCTGTTTTCAGCAAGATAATTCAGGTTCTTGGGTTGTCGGTAGGAAAAGCTGCTGATGTCAGCTCTCGCAATATTTGGTTCGGCGCACCTGAAGCATCCAGGGGGGATGCTCCCAAAGATTGCATTAACTACAACTTCAAAGACAATACGAAATCATTTATTGATAAGGCTCACAAAAAAGTATTTGGTCGAGCCGTCTGCGTGACTGAGTTTGATGAAGGAACTAAATACGTCGTAAAGTCTGAGGCGAACGCTGCTCATGACGGCATAACGGCGCTTGGATCTGAATTGAAAAGCATTGGGCTTGAAGGGAAGACTGTCCAGCGAATAATCAATAATCGCTCCTCGGAAAATATGGTTTGTGATATAAGGGTTCCAGTGATAGGGAAAACCATTCCTCTGGTTTACCTTAAATACCGGCCTATATCTAATAGGTTTTCGAACACCAACGCAACTTCCGTCATAAGCATGACTGGGACTATTCTTTCAGAAAAAGAACAAAAGCAGATTCTTGATTTTTGCTCGAAAATTAATCTTGAGTACGGCGAGCTGGACGTGCTTAGGGATCAGGACACGGGTGAAATTTGGATTGTCGACGCTAACAATACCCCAGCAGGCCCACCTAATGGTTTGCCAATCGCTGAAAGGCACCTAGCGGCGAGAGAGATATCGATTGCGTTCGATAGAAATTTCTTGAGTGGCCAAGAACATCTTTTGCCTTAATGGCTTAATGCTAATTGCCCGCCATGTGCGGGCTTCTATCGGCTTGAGAAAACTATAGCCATGTGCGGTGTACGCAACAAAGATTTATGAAACATCGACTTCAATCCTGCCATGCCTAGATTGGCCGTCTAGACATGGAGGAGGGCGTGACCGATCTGCATTTCGCCCGGGCATTCCTGCCTTGGACGAGCTGCTGATCAACTACGCGGCAAAGACAGCATGCCTGGCGTCAGCGATAAGAGTATCGGCACCGTACTCGAGACCATCAACCGCTGGGTGCCAAGCAACGAGAACGATATCCAGGCCTATGTGCACGCGATAACCACCCACATCGACGTGCATTTTACGGCTCTGATCAACATCAAGAACCCAGCCATGCAGCGCTGGATGGTGCTGGGTATCATCGTCCATAAGAACGGCTGAAACCCGTGCTCGTCAGTGGTGATCGATTGAGGTGAGCGGCGGGTGCTGGCATGAGCTGACTGGTGCGGCTGGGTTTGCTGACCTTGATCATGGCATTGTACTGAGCTGCCTAATAGCACGGCCGGTTGGCGGAGCGGGGTCAAGGCGTGACTGCCTCGACACAGCGCGACAGCGGCGGCCAGTTGGTCGAAGCTCTAGGTCAGCATAAGGCACGCCAGGAAGTAGATGCCTTGCTCAAACGCAGGAGAAAGCGAGAGCTCATGCACACGGACAACACTAGGCGGATGACGCTGGCGCCGATACTGCTAGCCAGCGACTAAAACACGGCGCCGCCCAGCCCGCCGTAGGCTGTCATTGCTCTTTCCTGATCCCGCTGCTATCGCCCGAGGCAGGCAGTCATCCTCTCCGCCATGTTGCTCTCCGACCTATTCACATGGGCTGATGCTCGAGCGGGAGAGCTGGCGAAAGCGTGTGACCTAACCAGAATAGGCGAGTGAACGGCGCGAGATGGTGTACGGAGCTTTGCTTAAGTAGGAACAATGGATTAACCATTTTTAGGTGATCTATATCGAAAGGGCTTTGATGGGCCAATATTTATTAGTCTTGAGGTATATCAACAAGAAAAATTTTTCGTTTTTATTCTTGCACTATGATCTCTGAGAATTCTTCCCAGCCTTTCGCTTCTTCGCGATCATATTTGATGTTGCCGACTGGTTCGCACGTCATAAATTTTTTTCCGATACAAATATTGAATTTATTATTTGGGGTTTTTCTTGAAATTGTTAAGGTTAGCTCTTTGCAAGCTTCGCCAATGGTTGGGTCTGCTATAATTATGTTTTGCTTATTATTGAGTAAGAGCAATTTTTCTTTTCCTGCCACTTTTATGCAAAGTATTTCTTTTGAGATGTTTTGCGAAATAGTTACTGGTTGTAGGAGTATATTTAAATCGCGCTTGAACAAGGGTGTTTGAATCAGTTGTCCAGTAGTCATGTCGTAAGCAAGCATTTTGCCATGGGTATTGACTATTACGCTTTTTATTTCTGCTTTGCGTCGTATAAGAGTTTCCGTACTTTCTAGAAGCTTTAGGCGATTTTCGCATAGCTCAAGTTTTTTTAGTTGTTCTATGCATAGCAATGATTCTTGGTGAGATTCAAGACTAACAAACTCCTCCAAAAGTCTGGAGTGAAGATTTTTTATGTCTGATTCATTTAGGTTGTATGCGCTAGGCTGCTGTGTGATGATTTTTTGAAGTATAAATGGGTGTTTTTGTATTGAACTAAATAAGACGGCCTTTTTTCTCTGTACGCTTGATCTGCGCAGCCTGCTAGCTTGTGATTTTAAGTTTTCGTAATTGCTTGTTATGGCGTTTTTTATTAATAAATTTAGGTTTTCAGTTCCTGCCAGTACTCTTGTCACATGATGACCAACTGAGCGCATTGAAATATGGTGACAGTCGGTATAGTTTTTTATTATGTGCGAGCCGTGATATGTGTCTTCTTCATGAGTAGGGTCGTAAAATATAAAAACTTTTCCGGATATATCTTCTTTTTTAATGCCCATGCCTGCCATTGATTCTTCAAAAAAGCTTTTATACCCAGGATTTTTGCCATTGCATTCATTTGGATCTATTGTCCACTGCGGGCAAAGAGCTAAAACAGTAGTTGCGCTGAGTTGGCCTGAGTATTTTATCGATGCGTAGCCTCCCATTGAGCCGCCATATGTAACTATCTCGGAGAAATCAGCTAAAATCGATTTGATTGAGTTGATTGCCAGATGCATGCTTTTTTCTGGATACCATGTCGGTTTTTTAGACATGAAACCTAGGCAGGTAATATCTTTTTTCCTGATTGCCGAGTCTGCAAAAAACCTAAGGCCGTCCGCAGGGCTTAACAAGTCGCCGAACGTAATCACTAAAAAATCGGAGCTGCCTTTATGAAAAATTACTTTAAGTTCTTCATTTTCAAACATGCTTTCAAGTTTGTCCTTGTGGACTTTTATATCTGCCCCCGAGGATATATTCTTTTCCATTTTTCGATTCCTCTGTATTTGATTCAGTTGAAATAAACAGATTGGTGGTTCATGCCTAGCCGTCGGCAGCAACTTGTAGTGCTTTTTGAAGCAAGGACAGCCTTGCTTGGAGTGCTTCTCGTCAATTTGCGCGGGTACTCCCTAGCTGGTAGGACTGAAAACCTACCAAAATTGGCACCAGAGGCCGCTTTTATGGTGTCAGCTGAATCCATAGCAAATGATATTCATCGTACCTGCCCAGGAACCGAGGGGCTAGCAAAGCAACACCAATGACCAACTTTATCTCGTCTGTAAGACGTGGATGAAGCCTATTACGACATTTTGCAAAGCCTATAGGCATTCAGGGTCTGACCACGCCGCCACAGCACGGTAACCGATATCATTTTGCAAGAGAAGACGGCAACTCAGACTCCGTCGCGGTGGTCGACAAAACATATGGCGTGCTAAGGGCTCTGAAATAATAGGACCGGTGCGGCTGGGCTTGCTGACCTCGGTCATGGTCTTGTACTGAGCTGCCTACCAGCACGGCCGTTCGGCTGAGCGTAGTCAAGGCCTGGGTGCGTCGACACAGCTCGACAGTTGCGAGCAGCTGGCAGAAGCCCTGGGCCATTGTCAATTGCCCCGGTTCGGATCCTGCCGCTGTCGCCTGTGGCCAGGCAGTCAACCGCGCCGCCATGGTGTTCTCTAACCTGCACGCATGAGTCGATGCTCAAGCGGTAGAGCTGGCGAAAGCTTATGACCGATCTCTAATGGGAGGGGATCGGTGCGAAGCTTCGTAAAATTTTTTAATCAAGTTATCGACATAATGTCATAAGGCAAACCAGCAAGGATAAGCTGGCGCCGCCGATCTCCGTCTGTACCTAATAATTAGGTCTTAGATTCCTCAGTCCTTTGGCGAAATAGACCTTTTGCGAAAGCTAGTGCGGGTTTTTCGATGTAGATCCACGACAGTGTGGCGAGTAGCGTTGTTACACAGGCAGACACGACCATCGATGGAAAGAATCCTAGATCGGTGCAGTTGATCGTTAGCTGCTGCACTGGAAATGCATATAGATAAAGGCCATACGAAATGTCGAATCGTCCACGTATGATTCTTTCTTTATGCATGGTCCCAAGCGCAAGGACAATCAGGCTAAAGCCTATACTAGAAATCATGGATGGCTGGAAGCCGGCGACTGCAATCAAAGTTAGCGAAAAACCCAAGCCCGCAAGAGTTGCCTTGGATTTAAAGCTGTCCAGCAGTTTTTGGTAAAATGCCAGTGTAGAGCCTACGAAAAAGCTCATGCACACAGATGTGTAAATGATAGCCTTGCTTGCGAAAGGATGGCTTATCCAGGTGCTAGCAACGTTTAAAGCGCAAATAATCAACAGCATCAGCATCGGCATTAATGGTTGGCGTACTAGAGTTAATGCCAACGCAAGCAAGATGTAACAACCAAACTCTAGCTTCAAGGTCCATAGGCTTCCGTTGAGAGAATCTGGGAATATGAAATCTCTAGTCACCTCGTCAATCTTTGCTGGGCCAAAAGCCGATATCTGCAAAAACTTTAAAAGTGCCTCTTGACTTCCTACTGTGGCTAGAAATGATTTGCTGTAAACGCTCCAAATCAAGTACACCATTACAAAAGCGCAGGCAATCAATGCAGGGAATATCCTAGCGGCTCGTTTGGACCCGTAGCTCAGCAGGGAAGAGCGCTGGAAGCTTTGGGTGATGAGGTAACCTGAGATGGCAAAGAATGCAATGACAGCGAATCCACCTAGGGAATTGACTCCAAAAAACGTAGGTTCACTCTGTCCAGACAACACGAAGTGATGGCTGACAAGGACTGCCATGGCAGCGATATGTCTGATTAGATCAAACGAATTGTTGCGACTCTGCACCTGCTTACTCCTGAGGCCTGAAATCCCTGAAATTTTGTATTATCCATGCAGAATGCGAGGTATGGAACAGCCTTCGTAATTTCCTCGCATAGTCCGGAGGCGGATACTTGCCATCGCCGCCGTGCTTCAGAAGCTGGCCTACAGCTGCTAAGCCTTATGCGAAAACTACTGCCGCATGCAGCGTAAGGTGCCTGCCAAGGTGACCATGGCTGCAAAGCTCTTTGCCAGCTTGTCATAGCGAGTGCCGATCCTGCGATCTTTTTCCGCCGGCCAAACGCCTGCATCAATGATGCTCCCTTGTCGGTATTTCGGCCGATCAAACAGCCGGGACAAGCCTTTTCAGGGCTTGCGCGGCATGGCACCCAATGGGGTTACCGACTGCATCCGGTAACGTCCGCACTGCTAACGCAGGTGTTCGGCATCGTAGCCAGCGTGATATCGAGCCCGTCCTGTTTTACCTTGAGGAAGACGTACCGCCACCTAGCCGTATCTCGGTCGTGCGCGGTGGCAAGGCCAGACCGCCATAGGGACCGCTAAGGTAATCGTGGCTGAGTGCAGGATGGTAGAAGGGATCTTGCTCGCCCTTGGAGAACCAGCGATCGGTGAAGTGCTTCTGCTCGCGCTGGGCCCTGGCACGTTTTTCCGGGGCGATGTCCTTGCCTCGGCTGGCCGACTCGGCATGGATGAGCTGCGCGTTGGCGCACCACACGATCTTCAGACCGAGCGCACGCACGCGCATACAGAAGTCGACATCGTTGAAGGCCACGGGATAGCGCACCTCGTCCAGGCCACCCAGCGTCTGGAAGACCGACGCATGGACCAGCAGGCAGGCGGCAGTCACGGCTGTTTGTTGGCGGGTCAGTTGGTTGGTTGCCAGGTAACCGGCGTCGTGCTCGGCCAACAGGTTGCCGGCATGCGCGGCCAGGCCGTTGACGCCGACAACGACGCCGCCATGCTGCACCATACGGTTGGGCCACAACAGCTTGGCGCCCACGGCGCCCACGCCGGGCCGTAACAGTTGACTGACCATTTCCTTCAGCCAGCCGTCATGGAGAATCTCGATGTCGTTGTTGACCAGTCCGATGATATGCCCGGTCGCATGACGCACGGCGGCGTTGTTGATCTCGGAATAGTTGAACGGGTAGGGGTGCGCGATCACCTGCACGCCGCGGCTCGGCAGCTCGGCAAGGTAATCGAGGGTTTCCGGCACCACCGACAGGTTGTCCATCACGATGATTTCGAGATCGGGGTAATCCGTCTGGCTCAGCAACCCTTCGATGCATGTGCGCAGCAGGGTGAGCTGGTCCTTGGTCGGGATGATCAGGCTCACCTTCGGCAGAGGCGTCGGCAGAGGCCATATGACGCGTAGCAGACCAGGATAGGCGGGCAGTGGCGCGACCTGGGCACCTGGCGCGAGCGTCTCGCACAGCCAGCGGATCGCTGCCAGTCGGCGCGGGCAAGGTGCCTCGTGCTCAGGACTGCTCGCACGGTGTGCATGGCGGTGGTAGAGCACCTGAGGCAAATGTGCGACATGGGCCTGCGTGTCCTCGGTGTCCAGCACCACGGCAGACATGAGCAGATGCCAATCGAAAGCGTGATGCCCCGCGCTGTGCAGTCGCGCGACGGCGTGCTCGATGGTGTCTTTGCGGAAGACCGAGCCACGCGTGAACGTGTCTGCGCCGATGAAGGCGTCCAGATCCCATACAGGCTTGAACCAAGGGTGGCCCTGTTCTCCGTCAGGCTGATCCTGATCGCAATCTGCATAGCCCCAGGCGCTTCCCTCAGCCAGCAGCAGGCTGAATTGACTCAGGGCATCGGCCCTCAAGCGATCGCCTGCCCACAGGGGGACGATCCAGGTGCAGCCTTCGTCCAGGAGCCTCTGCAGCGCAGGGGCCAGATCGTCTGCTTGAGCCTTGACGAGGTGAGGTGGGGCGATGCCAGAGGCCTCCAGGCTACCGAGACTCTGCGCTTCGAATGCAGGATCACTTTCCCCGATCAGCAGGACGCCCACTTCGCTTGCCGCCGACGCTTGAGTGTCGCTGGGGCGTTGAAAGGCGTTGGCCCAGGCAGGGTAGAGGTGCCAACCCGCACTCTTGGGCAGTCGTAGACTTTGCTCTTTCGCCACCGCCTCGATCACATCGAGTACAGCCTCGTCATGATGCGAAGACAGTTGCCTCACCAGGCTTTCGATGCCTTCCGGGGAGCAGCACAAGGTGATGGGGCTGCCGGCCAAGGGTTCGCCCGACTCGCTCTCGATGCTCAAGGTATGCGGTTTACCGTCGGCGAACGCCCAGGGCAGGTCCACCACGAACCCATGATCGCTGCTGTCGCGGTAAGCCAGGGCCTGACTGTGCTGATCGCACACGGCCTGCGCCACCTGACGGTCGCCCTCTCGGACGCGAATCGTCACGCGTCGCTGGGGTGCCTGTGGATCCCATGCCCAGCCGCTGATGCGCAGGCCGCCGGTGTGCCAGACCTGTGAGGCGATCAGTTCGGGTTCTTTGCCGAAAGGGGCAGGCAGGGTGATGTCGCCTGGGAGCGACACGGGTTCGTTCGCGACCTTGACGCTGATGTGGCGGGCCTGGTTCAGCCAGCTCTGGCGCAGCTGTACGGCAAAGCCGTTGAACTGATCGCCATCGGTCGCCCTGGCCTCGAACAGATCCGCGCGTGCGATGGCCACGCTTGCGCCGTCGATGTAGATCTCGACGATCAGGCGTTGGCCAGGGTTCAGGGTATCCAGGGCCCATCCTTGCAGGACGTCACCGTAAAGCCCGGTGATCAGGCCTGTGAAGCGGGTCATGGGAAGCGAAGCGGTGTCCGCTTGGGATTCATCCAGGACGTGTCGTGACATCAGGCCGGCTCGGTAAAAGAAAGAGAATGAAAAGGGAACATGTCTGCGGCATCGCTCTGGGGTGCAAACGGTGCATGCAAGGGGAGGTTCAGGTCACGGGCGAGTGCCACTGCGCGCCAACCAGAAACGGGGCATGGCTGCAGGCTCATGACGGCGCCGCACCCTGACATGGCGAGGTTTTCAGCCACTGACAGCACTGCCAGGTCTGGCAGGGTGTGAACCGCACCCGTGGCAAGCAAACGCTTGCTCCATGGCTGTGTCGGTTCGATCAGGAAAAGGGCTGGCAATCGATCCCGGGTGACCCGTTGCGCAAGCTCCAGCCACTGCATGGCTACATGACTGTCGCCCAAATCGTCACCGATCAACCACGTGTCGGTCTGAACGTGCTCATCGAGGCTCACCGGTGCGGACGTCGCATCCAGGACCAGATTGGCACCCGGCAGCGCTGCTTCATGACGCGCCAGGAACGCCTTCGAGGGCAGCTCGACGCGCTGCGCCGAGGTTGCAAATTGAAGGCAACGCTCGCTTGCATTCGCGTCGAGCAAGGCATCATCCTGGCACCGGATGTGGTAGGGCAGGGATACCTGGGTGGGTAAGTCCCAGATAGGCGAAGGCGCATTGACCAGTCGTTCGAACACCAGGCCGCTCAAGGGCAGGCCACGTAGATCCTGAACCAGCTGTGGCCATTCGCTTGGCGCATAGTCCAGGCGGATCTCCAGCGGCAACAAGTGCGCATGAAGCGTGACCCAGTTGCGTAGCCCGTCGTGGTGCCACGTCAAGCTGAACGCTGTTTGCGGGCAGCTGCCATCGTGAAGGTGCAACGCTGAGCGAGGATGGCTCGACAGGTCCCGGTGCTGGGCCAGCCAGTGGGTCAGTCGTGCACGCTGCAGCGCCTGCCGAGCAGGCTTGATGGGATCACGCCGGCAGAAGGCCTCGTAGCGCGCTTCTGCATCGGGATAACGCTGGCGAAGAATGGCATTGTTGTAGGCAACGCGCAGGTTCTTTTCTTCGCCGAACGACACGCCGCCCTGGTGCGCCACGAACACGTTCGGGGCACCCAGGTGCTTCCAGCCAAAGCGGCGTGCGCGAAGGCACCAGTCGGTTTCCTCCCCATACCCACGTGACAGTTCGACTTCGTCGAGATAGCCCACCTGGGCAATGGCGTCGCGCTTGATGTACAGGCAGAAGCCGCAGCCCGTCTCGATTTCGACAGGCGGTTCCGGGTTGAGCTTGGCGAGCGTGTCCAGTTCGGCATGCTGATCGGCCGACGGCATCGGCTGGCTGATGCGGCTCTGCGGAAAGCTCATCAATTCGCCGTTGTTGGTGAAGGGTGTGACCGAAGCAGTGCGCGGGTCGCTGTAGGCCACCTGACGCAGCCTGTCGATCCAATCCCCATGCACGCGGGTATCGGCGTTCAACCAGATCACGTCCTTGTCCAGGCTCATCGCCATGGCGCGGTTCATGCTGCGGATGAACCCGAGGTTGGTCGGGTTCTGCACGAGGGTGATCTTGCTCTTGCCTGCTAACACCTTCAGCGCCTTGCGCAGCGTAGGCAACGGCGTGGCATCTTCGATCACCACGAGGCGATGGGGCGTGCGGTTGAGCCGACGAGCCTCGATGGCGCTGTTGATGCAGGCGAGCGTTTCTTCCAGGCCGTTGTAGACCGGAATCAGCACATCCACAGCGGTATGCCTGGCTGGAGAAGCAAGGGGTGTAGGCGGTAGCCAGGCTGGCATGGCCTGGACGGGGCTGCCTTGCAGGGGCTCGCCTGTCTTGAAACGAGCACTGACTACCGCAGCGGTCTTCGGCAGCTTGGCACGAATGCCTCCATGGACAGACGTGATGCCTGCAGCGGTCAGAAGCGCGTCAGGACGGCTGGCCGGTACATCCACCAGACGCCCATCGAGTTCGAACTGGACGACGCATGCTTCGCCCGGGTTCTTCAGATCGATTGCCCAGCCCTGGATTTCCTGGACGCCCGGCTCGTAGCGAACGACGCCTATGGGACCTGGATGATGCGTCTTGGCAGCCAGTAGCCGAAGCACGAGGTTCAGCTCCTGGGGGGAGGTGATGTCTGGCAATTGAGCAAGGATGAGACGCTCAAGGTGATCAGGTGCGTCCGATTGGCTGCGGGCGTGCCACAGTATCTGCCGCAGACCGGCATCGTTGGGCTGCTTCTGCCAGGCGGCGGCGAGATAGCGGGTAGCGAATTGGGGGTGCGCCTGATCCAGCAGGCAACGGCCTAGAAGTGCATGCAGATCCGGGCGTTTTGGCAGGGCCTTGACGGCGTTACCGAAAAAAATGAACGCGAGCTTTGGATGCTCCGGCAGTGCCTCGATGCCTTTCCAGATAAGTGCTTCTGGACGGTACTCGGGGACGTGTAAAGCCTGCTCGAGCGCTGAAGCGGCGCTGGCGTGCTCTTCTGCCTGGCGATGCCGATGAAAAATGTCCATGAGCGTTTCTCGCCCATGGTCGAGTTGTCTGGACATAAGCTGGCGTATTCGGGGAGATAAATAAAAAGAGGGGCAACTCGAAAGTCACCCCTTTTCGCATACGTCCCGGCCTTGCGGCCGGGCGTATCCTTCACTACGACAGTGCTAGTTACACGTTACCGTGCAGAACTACCACGTTGTCGATGTGATCAGCAGCTTCCTGCGAACCAACGATGCCGATGGCAACGTCAGTCTGCGAAGCGCCGTGGGCCAGCGCGTCGGTCCAAGCAGCCTTACCAGCTTCATCAGCGGTACGACCCAGAGCCGACTGGTACAGCGAGTCGATGAAGTCGCTGTTGGCTTTGTTCAGAGCTTCGGTCGAGCCGACGATGCTCTTAGCAACGTCTGCACGGCTGGCGCCGTTGTACAGAGCCGATACCCAGCCTTGCAGGCCAGCTTCTTCAACGTCGCGGCCCAGTACGTTGGTGTACAGGTCCGAAACGAATTCGCCGTTGGAGTCGTCCAGCGCTTGAGCTTCGGTCGACACAGCGATGTTGGCGGCGATGTCGGCCAGCGAACCACCGCTCTGCAGCAGACCCTGCCAGGCTTGCGAACCTTCTGCATCAGCGTCGCGACCCAGCAGAGCTTGGTACAGCTCGTTGATGTCGGTAGCGTTGACAGCACCGCCGAACTCGGACGAGTTCAGGAAGGCGCTGGCGATGTCGTTCAGCGAAGTGCCGCTGTTGACAGCGCCGACGAAGGCTTTGGCGCCATCGGCATCGGCGTCACGGCCCAGGATACCCTGGTACATGCGCAGAGCAGCAGCTTCAGCGTCGCTGTGAGCCAGTGCGATGGTGTCCAGAGTGCCGTCTTCGTTGTTGAAGGTCAGCAGTTCAGCGTTGGTGATCGCGGCAGTTTGGTTGCCGGTCAGGTTAACGTTGAAGTTGTTGCCAACGGTCAGGGTGTAGTCTTCGCTCGAGCCGTCCAGCTGGACAACGTCGTAGCCTGCACCAGCGTTGACGACGTCAGCGTGGTTGCTGCCGCTCAGGATGATGGTGTCATCGCCCGAACCGGTGGTCACGTTGTTGTTGCCCAGGCCAGCGATAACGGTGTTGTTGCCGTTGCCGGTGACGATGGTGTCGTTGCCGTCGCCCGAGTCGATCAGAGTGTTCTGGTCGCCCTTGACGGTGATGACGTCGTCGCCGTTACCGGTTGCAACTACGCGCTCGATGTCGGAAGTGTCGACAGCAGCCGGAGCTACCTGAGCGGCCAGAACCTGGACGTCAGCAGCGGCAGCGGTGGTCTGACCCTGCAGGTCGACAACCAGGTTGGCGTCGCTCTGCAGCACGTAGGCGTTGATGCCAGCAGCTTCGGCAGCAGCCAGATCGACGACAACTTGGTCACCTTGAGCGCCTTCGACTTCGCCGAAGACGATGTCAGCAGCGCCGGAGGTTGGCAGCTGAACAACGTTACCTTCGATGCCGGCAATGCCGACGCTCTCGAGGGTGTCCAGATTCAGCAGGCTGTTGATGGCTGCCAGAGTGCTTTCGGACAGGTTGGCGCTGGTGGCGCTCAGGTCGTTTTGCAGAGCGCTGCTCGATACGGGGCTATCGTATTGCATGATGTATTCCTGTTACTTCAAGCCATATGGCCTGCTGCAATAATGTTCTGCTGTGACGCAGAGTTTTCCCACGGAGACTTAAGGCGGGCAGCGTTCATCTTCGTAACGGGGGTAACGGCGAGATGCAGCGCCACCAACGGCTCGTTGCCAGTGGGGCCATGCATCATCTGATTGGCAACCAAGTGTTGTGGTTCGGCGTTGCCGAACACCACAAGACCTGTCAATTCATAGTGCTTGCGCATCGGGCCCACGAGGCTGAAGCCTGCGCTGATCAAGGGCAAACCTTGAGCACGCGCACCGATGACGGTGCCTGTGGAAACGTTGCGGCAGGGGCCGGACCCGGCCACCGTGCAGGTGTAGACAAGGTCAATGCCAATTGGTTTCTCGGCCCAGTCGATTGCGAACGATTCGATGAATTCGTCAGCGCCTGGCTCACCCACGTAGCCGTCATTGGAGACGACGTCGCCACTCGCGTTCAGGTGAGCGGTGATGGTAATGGGCAGAGGCGTGTCGGCCGGAAGGGCTTGGTTCGACTCGGTGCTGGCGACCACCGCGAAGGTGCGCATGATGGCAGGCGAGGTGTCGATGCGGTCGATGCGCAGATCCACCGGCTCGATTACTTCGTCGAACATGTGGTATTCGGTGATCAGCACCGTGGTGACACCGGCCTTGACGCGGGCGATGATGGTGTCGCCCAGCTTGGTCAGCATGTTCTTGCTGACACCCTCGGCGGGGAAGAAGTCGATGGAGCCCTTACCCAGGGGCGCTTGCTGGAGCGCGATGCAGACGGGCTTGTCAGCGGGGGGCTGCGAGGCGTATCTGAAGATGTACATGCCCGGTTCGAGCAAGGTGACCCGAGAGCTGATTTTCAGGCCATCGAGGGTCTGCGAAGGCATAGACATGGCGTTGTTAAGCTCCTTTTACGCACTAACACTGGTAGCTAACTTGCTCAGACCCGTGCATACACTAAACGGCCATTGAAGGCTTCCTGCGAGTGGCGAAGATGCCGTCAGAGGGAAAGGATGTCAACCAAGAAATCTAAAAAAAATTTCACATCTCTAGGGAACTTAGCTATAAGCGCAGTGATCTTCGGCTCCAAAGTTTCTATTCTTGAGTAGAATGGTAGGTCTAAATTTTAAGGAAAAATACCTTTAAAATCATGCATTTGAAGAATTTTTCTTAAGTCTAAAGGGGTTTTGATGTTTTTTTGACAGAATGTTCGGCAATTTAATTTGCCCCTTCCGTTTGTCGCCTTGAACCACCCTTCTACTTAACGTGCAACCCTCCTGTGTCGCGTCCATAAAATTTCATGAAACCTAATCGCTTGTGACTGAACAAAGCAGCTGTAAGACAAGTCTGATACGCCGCCCTCTTTGGTGAGTGTTACACTGCCCGCCGCTTTCGCCATTCTTCAGTATGGATGCCATGAGTTATCAATCCGACAACAATCTGCAAGCCGCCCTCAGAGCCTGCAAAAGCAGCTTCCTCTCGGTAGGCTTCTTCAGTTTTTTCGTCAACGCCCTGATGCTGGTGCCCACATTCTTCATGATTCAGGTATCTGGCCGCGTTGTGCCGTCTAGCAGCACCTCGACCCTGCTTATGCTGACGCTCATCATGACGGTACTGGTGGTGACAATGGGCGCTCTGGAGTGGGTGCGCTCCCGTATCATGGTGCGCATCAGCAACCGTCTGGATGTGCTGCTTAGCCGGGATGTATACCGAGCTAGCTTCAAGCGGGCGCTTACCAGTGGTGGCGCAGATGCGACAGCTCAGTCGCTCAACGACCTGACCTCACTTCGGCAATTTTTCACTGGTTCTGGGCTGTTCGCATTCTTTGATGCGCCTTGGTTTCCGATCTATACGCTTGTGATGTTCCTTTTCCACCCCTGGTTCGGTTGGATAACCGTGGGGTGTGGCATCGTTCTCACGGCGCTTGCAGTCGTCAACCATCGAGTGACAGGCCAGGCTCTGGCCAGCGCCAACAAAGAAAACGTCATTTCTAACGTGGCAACTACCAAGACCCTGCGCAACGCCGAAGTCATCGAGTCAATGGGGATGCTGGAAACGCTGATGAACCGCTGGGCCAAGCGTCAGCGCAACGTCATGTTGCTCCAGTCGAACGCCAGCGATAAAGGCGGTGTGGTCAGCTCGACATCGAAAACCTTCCGTACCTGGTCGCAGTCGATCATGCTTGCAGCAGGGGCCTATCTGGTCATTACCCATGAAATCAATCCGGGCCTTCTGATGGCAGGGTCGCTGCTGCTGGGACGTGCGCTGGCACCTATAGATCAAATGATCGGTAACTGGAAAGGTTTCGTCGGCGCTAAAGTCCAGTACGACCGCCTGAACAAGGTGATGGAAGATCTGAAAAACGAGCCCGAGCGCATGCCTCTACCGGCGCCAGAGGGTCACATTCAAGTCGAAAACCTCGTTGTGGCTCCCCCTGGTGCGAAGGCGCCGGTTCTGCGCAGCATCAGCTTCGTAGCCCCCGCCGGTTCGATCGTGGGAATCGTAGGTCCGAGTGCTGCAGGCAAGTCCACTTTGGTCCGTGCCCTGATGGGCATCTGGCCGCCACAGCACGGTGTCGTGCGCCTTGATGGTGCCGACATCGCCAGTTGGGACAAACAAGCGCTAGGCCCATATGTTGGTTACCTGCCCCAAGACATCGAGTTATTCGAGGGCAGTATCAGCGAAAACATTGCCCGCTTCGACACGGTTGATCCGGAAAAAGTGGTAGAAGCCGCGCAGATGGCTGGTGTGCACGAGATGATTCTCATGCAGCCCGATGGCTACGACACGGTCATTGGCAGCGAAGGCGTCAATCTGTCAGGTGGTCAACGTCAGCGCATCGGTCTGGCCCGTGCTCTGTATGGCAAGCCGCGATTGATCGTGCTCGACGAACCCAACTCCAATCTCGACGATGTAGGCGAGAAGGCTTTGGGCATTGCGTTGCAGAAGGTCAAGGAAAGCGGAGCGACCGTCTTCATCGTTTCGCACCGCCCTAACATTCTTTCGCGCCTGGACCGTGTTTTGGTGATGGCAAATGGCACCATTTCGCTGTACGGCGAGCGTGACAAGGTCATCGCTCAACTGGCGCAGCAGCAGGCCGGTAACCAGGCACGCGTAGCCCAGGGTGCACCTGCTGCGGGTCCTGCCGCGCCGGCTGCTCCTGCGGCTCCAAAGCCCCCTGCAACGCCTCCGGGAAACACTCCCGCCGCGCCGTCCAATGCCCCTTCCAGCGGCGTGTGAAAGGACCTCATCGATGACCAGCAAAGCCATAACGCAGTTCGAACACAACTTCGATGACATGCCCACTTCCGATCGCGGTATCCGCCGTATCGGTCTGACCATCGTTCTGGTGACCTTCGGCATCTTCGGCACTTGGGCCGCTGTTGCGCCCCTGAGTAACGCGGTGCATGGCTCCGGCTTCGTGACTGTGCAGAGCTACCGCAAGACCGTCCAGCATCTGGAGGGCGGGATCGTCAAGGAATTGCTGGTGCGGGACGGTGACTCGGTAAAGAAGGGTGACCCCGTTATTGTTTTGGACGAATCCCAGCTCAGCGCCGAGTACGAGTCCACCCGTAACCAGTTGATCGTTGCACGCTACAAAGAAGCGCGGCTGCGGGCCGAGCGTGACCAGCTCGATGCCATTCCGCCGGTCGAGCTCAAGGGCACTGACTCCGACCGTGCCAAGGAGGCTCTTGCTGGCGAGCAGCAGGTCTTCGTCTCCCGCAAGGCGTCGCGGTTGGGTGAGATCTCGGTGCATCGTGAACAGATCAGCCAGCTCAAGGCGCAGATTGGTGGTCTGGAAGAGATGATCCGGACCAAGCAGGGGCTCGAGAAGTCCTACAGCGGTGAAATCAAACAGCTCAAGGACCTGCTGGCCCAGGGCTTCGTCGATAACCAGCGCCTGCTGGAGTCGCAGCGCAAGCTGGACATGCTGCGCACCGAAATGGCCGATCACAAATCGACCATCGCCAAGACCAAGTTGCAGATCAGCGAGACCGAGCTGCAGATCGTTCAGTTGGACAAGAAATTCAGCGCCGATGTGGCCGACGAGCTGGCGCAGGTCCAGGCGCAGGTGTTCGACCTGCAAGAGAAGGAAGCTGCGCTGCAGGATCGCCTGTCGCGCATCGTGATCCGTGCGCCGGAAAGCGGCATGGTGCTGGACATGAAGGTGCACACCATCGGCGGTGTCGTGCAGGCGGCCACCCCCTTGATGGACATCGTGCCTATCACCTCCGACTTGGTTGTCGAGGCTAAGGTAGCGCCGAACGATATCGATCGGTTGGAACTGGGCAAGACGGCTGACATTCGTTTCAGCGCGTTCAACAACGCCACGACCCCGGTCATCGAGGGCAAGTTGACCCGCATCTCTGCCGACCGCTTGACCGATGAACGTTCGGGCGACCCCTACTACCTAGTCCGGGTCAAGGTCACCGACGACGGCATGAAGAAGCTCGCCAACCGCAAGCTACAGCCGGGTATGCCAGCTGAAGTGCTGATCAACGCCGGCGATCGCACCATGCTCGAGTACCTGCTCAAGCCGGCGCGTAACATGTTTGCCACATCGATGATCGAGGAATGAGTGTGTCGCGTTTCTTACCCGGTGTACTGCTGAGCCTGGCCATCGCGCAAGCCATGGCCGCCGAACCTGTCGTGCCCAAGGACGTACCGCCCAAACAGGTGTCGGCCTCGACCTATGCGTTGGACCTGGGGGGGCTGTACCGCGAGGCGCGCCTGGAGGATCCACGCGTACTGGCTGCCTACCTGCGTGCGCAGTCGGCATCCGAGCAGCAGCGCGCGTCGCTGGGCGGCCTTCTTCCGCAGCTGTCCGCCAACAGCAGTGCCAACCGCATCCTGCGCAAGGACGAGAACACGCGTGATATCTACAACAACAAAAGCAACTCGCTGACGCTCACCCAGTACCTGTACAACAAGACCGCTTGGGAAACCTGGCAGAAGTCCAAGAGCGTGACGCGTCAGCGTGGCGAGCAGGCCGAGGACGCCCATGCCGAAGCGACCGTCGAGTTGGCCAAGCGCTACTTCGTGGCCCTGGCGGCGGATGACGAACTCGAGCTGGTGCAGGCCGAGCGGCGCGCGACGCAGAAGAACCTCGATCGCGTGACGATGATGTTCGCGCAGCAGATGGCCAAGATCACCGACAAGCTCGATCTCCAGGCGCGCGTGGATTTCCTCGCGGCCCAGGAGGTCGAGGCGCGCAACCAGGTGCAGGTCAGCCGTGAGTCGCTGTCCGAGTTGGTCGGGCGACCGATCACCGAGCGACTGAGCCGGGTGCGTAACGATGTGGCCCTGGAGGCACCGCCGCGTCCGTTGACCAATTACGTGGCCCAGGCAATCGATTCCAACCCGTTGCTCAAGGCGTACGAGTACGGCGCCGAAGCCGCCAATGCGGCCGTGCGTGAAGGGAAGGGCGGGCATTACCCGCAAGTGTCCCTGAACCTCAGTGCCCAGCGCAGTGACGTGGGTTACGACAACACCCAGGCACCGCGCAGCGACAGCTATGTGGCGAGCGTCGGGATTTCGCTGCCGTTGTACAGCGGTGGCTCGACCTCGGCGCGGGTGCGTGGGTTGTACAACGACCAGTTGGCCGCCGAGCAGGACCTGGAAGGTATTCGTCGCCAGGTCGTCAAGGAAACCACGACCTCTTACCTGACCGCCCAGGCGGCCGTCGAGAAGATCCGCGCCAACCGCAACGCGTTGTCCTCGGCGCAGCAGTCGAGCATCGCGGCGCAGAAGGCGTTTGCCTATGGCGTGGTGAACGCGGTGGACGTGCTGACCAGCGTGCAGAACGAGTTCAAGGCCCGCCGGGATCTGCTCAAGTCGCAATATGACTTCATCACCAACCTGTTCATGCTCAACCGCTGGAGCGGTCAGTTGAACCAGGAGAGCGTCGACAGCGTGAACGTCTGGCTCAGCCCGGAGCCGGACAAGGGGCTGCCGGGTGGGGACCTGGCGAGGCTGGATGGCAAGCCCGAGTCCAAGCGCTGAGTGTAGGGGTAGGGTAGGGATCGCCTGAGCCGGCGCTGTCGTTGGTAAGCCGGCTTTTGCGTCTGTAGGGGCAGCGCAGGGCGCAGCGCAGTGTGGCTGCCTCGTGGGCCCTGCGGGCCCAATCGCGGCACGAGGGCCGCTCCTACACCCGTAGTGCCACCGCGGGGTTGCAGGCTATCGCGGTCACCTGTAGGAGCGGCCCCTGTGCCGCGATTGGGCCCGCAGGGCCCACGAAACCCTTCAACCTGCTCTCGCAGAAGACAGCCAGTCGCCCAAACAACGCTGGCCTGCCCCTATTCCTCCAATCCCGCCAACTGCCTCTTTTTCCGCCGCATCTCTACACTCATCCGCCTTGCCGCTTGCGGCCAAAATCGGTTTTATCCGATACCCCTCGAACGAAAAACCTGCTTTGCTGTCCCTAGCCCCTGCACGATCATTCACCAGAAACCACGCTGTGCGATCCTGTTACGTGATGTCCGTCGAGCACGACGCGGCGGTAGATGTATACTCACGCACCCAAAATTCGCGCCGGCGTGTTCTGCAGCCCTCTGTGGCCTGTCATCGGCACTCGAATGCCCTTTATGTACTAACGGAGTTGGTTAATTCGCATGAAAGCAATCGTCACTGGGATCACAGGTCAGGACGGCGCCTACCTGGCAGAACTGCTGCTTGAGAAGGGCTACACCGTCTACGGCACCTACCGCCGCACCAGCTCCGTCAACTTCTGGCGTATCGAAGAGCTGGGCATCCAGAACGACCCGAACCTGCACCTGGTCGAATACGACCTGACCGACTTGTCCGCCAGCATCCGCCTGCTGCAGACCACGGGCGCTACCGAGGTCTACAACCTGGCCGCGCAGAGCTTCGTCGGCGTGTCCTTCGAGCAGCCGTTGACCACTGCCGAAATCACCGGCCTGGGTGCGGTGAACCTGCTTGAAGCCATCCGCATCGTCAACCCGAAGGTCCGCTTCTACCAGGCGTCCACCTCCGAGATGTTCGGCAAGGTCCAGGCCATCCCGCAGGTCGAGAGCACCCCGTTCTACCCGCGTAGCCCCTACGGCGTCGCCAAGCTGTACGCGCACTGGATGACCATCAACTACCGCGAGTCCTACGGCATCTTCGCCACCAGCGGCATCCTGTTCAACCACGAGTCGCCACTGCGCGGCCGTGAGTTCGTGACCCGCAAGATCACCGACACCGTCGCCAAGATCAAGCTGGGTCTGCAGGACACCCTGGAGCTGGGTAACCTCGACGCCAAGCGCGACTGGGGCTTCGCCAAGGAATACGTCGAAGGTATGTGGCGCATGCTGCAGGCCGACGAGCCGGACACCTTCGTCCTGGCCACCAACCGTACCGAAACCGTGCGTGACTTCGTCAGCATGGCCTTCAAGGCCGTCGACATCACCCTGAACTGGAAAGGCGAAGCCGAAGCCGAGCAAGGCATCTGCGCCGCCACCGGCAAGGTCCTGGTCTCGATCAATCCGAAGTTCTACCGCCCGACCGAAGTCGACCTGCTGATCGGCAACCCGGCCAAGGCCAAGGAAGTGCTGGGCTGGGCGCCGAAGACCTCGCTCGAAGAGCTGTGCCGCATGATGGTCGAGGCTGACCTGCGTCGCAACGCGCAAGGGTTCTCGTTCTGATGGCACTGGCCAGCAAGCGCGCGCTGATCACCGGCCTGCACGGATTCACCGGCCGCTACATGGCTGCCGAACTCAAGGCCTGGGGTTACGAGGTATTCGGTACCGGTAGCCAGGTGTCCGACGAGCCAGGTTACCTTCAGGCAGACCTGACCGATGCGGCGGGTCTGCGCGCTGTGCTGGCCAACGTGCAGCCCGATGTCGTCGTGCATCTGGCCGCGCTTGCCTTCGTGGGCCACGGCGTGGCCGATGCGTTCTATCACGTCAACCTGATTGGCACGCGCAATTTGCTCGAAGCCATTGCCGCCAGCGGCAAGCGGCCTGATTGTGTGCTGCTGGCCAGTAGCGCCAACGTGTACGGCAATGTCCACGAAGGGCTGCTGGACGAGGAGACGCTTCCAGCCCCGGCCAACGATTACGCCGTCAGCAAGCTGTCCATGGAATACATGGCGCGTCTTTGGCACGATCGGCTGCCGATCGTCGTGACACGCCCGTTCAACTACTCGGGCGTCGGTCAGGACGAGCGCTTCCTGCTCGCCAAGATCGTGGCCCATTTCCGTCGCCGCGCCAGTGTGATCGAGCTGGGCAATCTGGATGTGTGGCGCGATTTCAGCGACGTCCGTGCAGTGGTGGCGGCCTACCGCGGTCTGCTGGACATTGCGCCGGTCGGGCAGACGGTCAACGTCAGCTCCGGTGTCAATCACTCGCTGCGCGAGGTGATCGCGATGTGTGAGGCCATTACCGGGCATCGCATCGAAGTCACCGTCAACCCAGCCTTCGTGCGGGCCAATGAAGTCAAGACGCTGACAGGCGACAACTCGCGGTTGCTGTCCTTGCTGCCCGGATGGCAGACGCCTGCGTTGCAGGACACCCTGGCCTGGATGCTGGATGGGCAGTGAGCGGCTGCATCGCCACCTCTCGCCAAACGCTGTGGATCAGGAGCAAGACATGGTCGAAGGTACGATACTGGTGACCGGAGCAAACGGCTTCGTCGGGCGTGCCTTGGTCGGTCGTCTGCTGTCCAGCGGTCAACGCAGTGTGAGGGCGGGTATACGCCAAGCCGAAGCCCATGTGCCAGCTGGCGCTCAGGTGGTCATCGTGCCCTCTCTCAGCGCACAGGCCGACTGGTCGAGGGCGCTGAACGGTGTCGACCAGGTCGTTCACACGGCTGCCCGTGTACACGTCATGGACGAGACCGAAGCCGACCCGCTCACCGCGTTCCGTCGAGTCAACACCCAGGGCACCCTGGCCCTGGCCGAGCAGGCCGCACGGGCCGGTGTGCGCCGCTTCGTGTTCATCAGCTCGATCAAGGTCAATGGCGAGCAGACCGCGCCGGGCCGACCCTTCGACGCGGATCAACCCGTTGCGCCCACCGACCCCTACGGCCTCTCCAAGCATGAAGCCGAGCAGGGCCTGCTTCGTCTGGCCCGCGACACGGCCATGGAGGTGGTGATCATCCGCCCCGTGCTGGTCTATGGCCCTGGTGTCGGCGCCAACTTCGCCAGCCTGATGCGCTGGCTGAAGCGCGGGGTGCCGCTGCCGTTGGGCGCCGTGCGCAACCGGCGCAGCCTGGTGAGCCTGGACAATCTGGTGGACCTGGTCGACGTCTGTCTGGATCACCCCAACGCCGCCAACCAGGTCTTTCTGGTCAGCGATGGCGAAGACCTGTCCACCACCGATCTGCTGCGCCGCCTGGGCCTGGCTCTGGGGCGGCGGCCTTGGCTGTTGCCCGTCCCCCCGCGCCTGCTGACGCTGGCCGCGCGCCTGATCGGGCGCACGTCGATCACCCAGCGGCTGTTCGGCTCGCTGCAGGTGGACATCGACAAGAACCGACGGCTGCTGGGCTGGCGGCCTGTCGTTACGGTAGACCATGCCTTGCGTACCACTGCCGCTTCTTTCCTGGAGTCACGCCCTTGATGTCCTTCGTCTGGCTGCTGGCCGCCGTCGCGCTGGCCGCTTTTGTGTTGACCGCGCTGATCCGGCGCTATGCCTTGGCGCGCAGCCTGATGGATGTTCCCAATGCACGCAGCTCCCACAGCGTGCCGACCCCGCGCGGCGGTGGCGTAGCCATCGTGTGCGCCTTCCTGCTGGCGCTGGCCGGGCTCTGGTCGGTCGGCCAGGTCGCCAGCGCTGACGTTATCGCCTTGGGCGGCGCGGGCCTGCTGGTCGCCGTGGTCGGCTTCATCGACGATCACCGGCACATTCCCGCGCGCTGGCGGTTGCTCGGGCATGGGCTGGCGGCCCTCTGGCTGCTCGCCTGGCTGGGCGGGCTGCCCACCGTGGTGGTCGCCGGCCTGTCCGTGAGCACGCCTTGGCTACTCGTCCCCCTAGCGGTGCTGTACCTGGTCTGGCTGCTCAACCTCTATAATTTCATGGACGGGATCGATGGCATCGCCGGGCTCGAGGCAGTCGTCGTGTGCCTGGCCATGAGCGCGCTGTACCTGGCCGGCGGGCATGCCGAGGCGATGATCGCGCCGCTGGTGCTGGTCGCGGCAGTGATGGGGTTTCTGCTCTGGAACTTCCCGCCGGCCAAGATCTTCATGGGCGATGCCGGCAGCGGCTTTCTGGGCGTGACCTTGGGTGGGCTGTCGCTGCAAGGGGCCTGGGTCGCGCCTGACTACCTGTGGGCCTGGCTGATCCTGCTCGGGGTGTTCATCGTCGATGCCACCGTGACCCTGCTGCGACGGCTTTTCAATGGCGACAAGGTCTACGAAGCGCACCGCAGCCATGCCTATCAGCATGCCGCTCGCCGCGTGGCCGGTCATCGCCCCGTCACCCTGGCCGTGGCCGCGCTCACGCTGGGCTGGTTGCTGCCCATTGCCTGCCTCGTGGTGCTGGCCGGGCTCGACGGCCTGTTGGGCACCGTGATCGCCTACGTACCGCTGGTGCTGCTGGCCGTGCGTTACGATGCCGGAAAGGCCGGTGACTGACGGTCAGGTGTAGTGTACCTGTTCACTGACGGATGCCCGACGGCATCCTCTGTACAACAACGATGAGGGCAAGCCGACCCGGTCGGCGGATATGGACAAGCTGCGTACCTTCCTGGTGAACCTGTCGCGTCGACAGAAGCGCCTGATCCAAGTGACCACCGACGTCGTGCTGGTGTGGGCCGCCCTGTGGCTGGCGTTCGTCGTTCGGCTCGGCTACGACGAGATGTACAACCCGATCAAGGTTCACACTTTCCTGTTCATTGCCGCCCCGGTCGTGGCGATTCCGCTGTTCATTCGTTTCGGCCTGTACCGGGCGGTCATGCGCTACTTCGGCAACGACGCCCTGGTCGCCATCGTCAAGGCCGTCAGCCTGTCGTCACTGCTGCTGACCCTGGTCGTCTACTGGTACAGCCCGCCACCGCCCGTGGTCCCGCGCTCGATCATCTTCAACTACTGGTGGTTGAGCATGGTGATCGTCGGCGGCCTGCGCCTTGCGATGCGTCAATACTTCCTGGGCGACTGGTTCACCGCTGCCCAGCACGTGCCGTTCGCCAACCGTGACAATGGCTTACCCAAGGTGGCCATCTACGGCGCCGGCTCGGCGGGCAACCAGCTGGTCGCGGCCCTGCGCATGGGCAAGGTCATGCGCCCGGTGGCCTTCATCGACGACGATCCCGACATCGCCGACCGGATGATCTCCGGTCTGCAGGTCTACAAGCCTGCCGACATCCAGCGCATGATCGACGCCACGGGCGCCGAAGAGATCCTGCTGGCCCTGCCTTCGGCCGCCCGCGAGCGGCGGCGGGAGATTCTCGGCTACCTGGAAGGCTTCGCGCTGCACGTGCGCAGTATTCCCGGGATCATGGACCTGGCCAGCGGGCGAGTGCAGGTCGACGACATTCGCGAGGTGGACATCGGTGACTTGCTCGGCCGCGATCCGGTGCCGGCCCAGAGCGATCTGCTGGAGCGCTGCATCGTGGGCCAGGTGGTGCTGGTCACCGGCGCAGGTGGCTCGATCGGTTCGGAGCTGTGCCGGCAGATTCTGGAACAGCGGCCCCAGGTACTGATCCTCTTCGATCACTGCGAGTACAACCTCTACTGCATCCATGCCGAGCTGGAGGCGACCCTGCGGCGCGAGCCGCGGCCCGTGCAGCTGCTGCCCATCCTTGGGTCGGTGCGCAACCAGACGCAACTGGTGGACATCCTCAACGCGTGGCGGGTCGACACCGTCTACCACGCGGCCGCCTACAAGCACGTGCCGATCGTCGAGCACAACGTGGCCGAGGGCGTGCTGAACAATGTCATGGGCACGCTCAGCACGGCCCAGGCCGCGTTGCAGGCCGGCGTGTCGAGCTTCGTGCTGATCTCCACCGACAAGGCCGTGCGCCCGACCAACGTCATGGGCAGCACCAAGCGCCTGGCCGAGATGACCCTGCAGGCCCTGAGCGGCGAAACCGCCCCCGTGTTGCTGGGGGATCCGCACAACGTGGCACAGGTCAACAAGACCCGCTTCACCATGGTGCGCTTCGGCAACGTGCTGGGGTCGTCGGGGTCGGTGATTCCGTTGTTCCACAAGCAGATCAAGGCGGGCGGGCCCCTCTCGGTCACCCACCCGAAGATCACGCGGTACTTCATGACCATCCCCGAGGCGGCGCAGCTGGTGATCCAGGCCGGGTCCATGGGGCAGGGCGGCGATGTGTTCGTGCTGGACATGGGCAAGCCGGTGAAGATCGTCGAACTGGCCGAGAAGATGATCCACCTGTCCGGCTTCAGCGTGCGCTCCGAGCGCAACCCGACGGGCGACATCGCCATCGAGTTCACCGGGCTGCGACCGGGGGAGAAGCTGTACGAAGAGCTGCTGATCGGCGATAACGTCGAACCGACCCGGCACCCGATGATCATGTCGGCGAACGAGGATTGCTTGCCGTGGAGCGTGCTCAAGGGCCGGCTGGAGGCCTTGCTGGCCTCGGTCGAGGCGAACGACTACCCACAGGTGCGCAAGCTGCTGCGCGAGCTGGTGTGCGGGTATACGCCGGAGGGGGAGATCGTGGATTGGATCTACCAGCAGCGGCGGCAGGATTCCTGAGGCATGGAGGTGAGGCGCTTCGGATGCGTCTCGACATGCAGAGACGGTGGGGCGGGTTTGTGGGCCTTTCAGGCCCAATCGCGGCACAGGGGCCACTCCTACAGGTGGACCGCGTTGCTGATTTGGCAGAGGTGTTCTGTTCCCCTGTGGGTTTGGACCGCGCTGCTGATCTGGCAGATTGACGCTGTCCCCTGTAGGAGCGGCCCCTGTGCCGCGATTGGGCCCGCAGGGCCCACAACCCAACCCCGTCGTCTCCGATCAATGACTACGCCTGACCAGCACCGCCCTCTACCGCCCCCACCTCTCAATCAAAAATCTCAACCACCCCCACCACCGCACCCACTTCATCCGTCACCGCCAACACCCGAATCTTGTGCTCCACCATGAACGCCTCCGCCTCGGCCAGCTGCGCATCGCTGCGAATGGTCCGTGGCGTCGTCGTCATGAACTCGGCGACCGACGCCTTCACCACCCCTTGATCCTCCAGCAATGCCCGCCGCAGGTCGCCATCGGTGACTATCCCGGCCAGGGTCTCGCCCTCCATCACCACCGCCATCCCCAAACGACTCTGCGTCATCACCAGCAGGCAATCGTGGAACGTGGTCTGCGGCGTCACGACCGGCGCCGGTGCATGCATCACGTCCCGCACGCGGGTCAGCAGCTTGCGGCCCAGGCTGCCGCCGGGGTGGTAGCGGGCAAAATCCATGGGCTTGAACTGCAACGCGTCGATCAGGGCCACGGCCAGGGCATCGCCCATGGCCATGGTCGCCAGGGTCGAGGTGGTCGGTGCCAGGTTGTTCGGGCACACCTCGCGCTCCACGGACACGTCCAGCCAGACGTCGGCATGCCGTGCCAGGGTCGAGCGGCCGTTGCCGGTCATGGCGATGATCGGGTTGCCGAAGGACTTCAGGCTCGGGATCAGCTTGATCAGCTCGTCGGTCTCGCCGCTGTAGCTGATCAGGATCAGCACGTCGATGGGCTTGAGCATGCCCAGGTCACCGTGAAACGCTTCGGCCGGGTGCAGGAAGAAGCTCGGCGTGCCGGTGGAGGCGAAGGTGGCGACCATCTTCTTGCCGATCAGGCCGGACTTGCCGATGCCGCAGACCACCGTACGGCCCTGGCAACCCAGTATCAGGTCGACGGCCTGCTGAAAGGCGCCATCGAGGCGGTCTGCCATCTGGGTCAGGGCCTGGGCCTGGGCGGCGAGGGCTTGTTGGGCGATCGGTAGATGTTTCATGTGCAGGATTCGTCTTCGCAAATAACGGGAAACACGTCGGCCAAAGGCAGGGCCGATGGGCACGACGACCGTGCACAGAGGTGGCACGGGACGGGAATCAGCCTGGCTGGCGCTGCGCGGAATGGACCGTCGCCGACCAGGCATGAGCGGGCGCATTGTAAACCAAGTCGCCCGGGCGGCGCGCTCAAGCCTGCGCCAGCAGGTGGGTGATCCACTCGGCCTGGCGGGTCATCTCGCGCACTTTCGCCTCCGGCACCGCTTGCCGCGCACGCGCCAGGTTCTTCAGCGTCTGCTCTTTCTGGCGCAGCATCCGTTGCCACTTGTTCAGGAACGCCGGGCTGCGCGCCTGCATCTGCACCGGGCCGAAGTACAGCTCCTGCTCGGTGTACTGCACCGGCCCGGTGGGTTCGGCGACGATGATTTCGTAGTCGAAGCGGTGCTCGCGCAAGGCCTCTTCGTGCACGATCCGGTAACCGTGCTGCATCAGCCACACCCGCAAGGGTTGCTCACCCCCATTGGGCTGCAGCACCAGACGCTCCCGCCCACTCAAGCGTGCCTTGCCCCGGGCGAGGATGTCGCGAATGGTCTCGCCGCCCATGCCGCACAGGCTGACCGCGGTGATGCCATCTTCCGGTCGCAACGCCTCCAGGCCATCGGCCAGGCGCACCGTGACCTGGTCGGCCAGGTCGTTCTCGCGCACGGTGCGTTCGGCGGCGTGGAAGGGCGTCAGCGCCACTTCGCCAGCCACGGCCGTCTCGATGACGCCACGGCGCACCAGGGCCACGGGCAGGTAGCCATGGTCCGAGCCGATGTCGGCCAGGCGTGCGCCGGCAGGCACGTGCGCCGCGACGCGCTCCAGGCGCTGGGACAGGGTGTGTTCGTTCAACGGTGATCCTCTTTTCGACGTGCATCCCGGCGGCGATGGCCGCAGCGGGACGCGAGTCTGGCAAGCAATGCGGATCAATTCAAATGGTCGTGCCCAATGGCGCTTTCCAATGCCGGCTGTAGGACGTGTGGCAAGCAGGCGAAGGCCGCGTGCAGCGGCCCGTTTGCGTTGTCTGATTCAGTAACCATTGGCTTGCGTGCGAGGCTGGGCGAGGGGCCGGACAGCGGCTAGTGTGACGGGGCAGCCACTGGAATCGCTGCACCGTGTCCACCATTCACAGGAGTGATCCCCATGCGCAAGACCCTCTGCAAATCCCTGCTGCTGCCCCTGTTCGCCAGCCTGTCGTTCTCCATCAGCGCAGCCCCGGCCACGCAACCCGGCACGCCGTCAGCCGTCGTGCAGACAGCGGCCACGGTCGATGTGAACAAGGCCGATGTCGCCACGTTGCAAAGCGAGCTGACCGGTATCGGCAAGTCAAAGGCCGAGGCCATCGTGGCCTACCGAGAGGCACACGGCCCGTTCACGAGCGTGGACGAGCTGCTGGAGGTGAAAGGCATCGGCAGTGCGCTGCTGGAGCGAAACCGGGACAAGCTCACGCTGGAGTGAGCCTGCGCCCCGTCCGGCCCATGAAGCGTTCGGGCCCGTGGGGCCGTTAGGCAAGGCCGGTCGGCCAGCCTGCACCTGGCAGGGCTGGCCGACCGTTCACTCAGCGGGAATCACTGAGCCATCTTGCCCATGACCCGCGAATAGCCCGCCGCCGTCTCGAACACCTCGGCCTTGCCTTGGGCGATCAGGATGGCATCGGCCAGCTCGCGGAACGCGCCCGTCCCGCCTGCCGCATTCAGCACGCCCGAGGCCGCGGTCTTGACGTACCCTGGGGCGTCGTCCACCGCGAACGACAGGCCGCACGTGGCGAAGGCGGGCAGGTCGATGCTGTCATCGCCAAGGCAGGCCGTCTGCGCGGCGCTGACGCCCGCTTCGGCCATCAACTGCTCGCAGGCCGTCTGCTTGTCCTTGACCCCGAACTGGCACAGCGTGATGCCCAGGTCGGCGACGCGCTTGCGCAAGGTCGCCGAGTCGCGCCCTGACAGCACCGCCACGCGCACGCCGTTCTCTTCCAGCAAGCGCATGCCCATGCCGTCGCGCACGTGGAAGCGCTTGATGCACTCGCCGTTGCCGTCGTAGAACAGGCCGCCATCGGTCAGCACGCCGTCGACGTCGGTGATCACCAGGCGCACGTCGGCCAGCGTCGGCAGGACCGGCGCTGGCTGGCCGCTCATCAGCGCACGCACCTGCTCCAGCCCTTCGGGCGTGTCGACGCCTGGGCCGGTCGGCTCGACGTGATACGCGCGGATGCTGTAGCCCGCGGCCAGCAGGCGCAACTGCTCGAGCTTTTCGGCGTGTTCGAGCATCGGTTGCGGCAGGGCGCTGTACTCGGCCAGGACCTGACGGCGATAACCGTACACCCCCACATGCTTGAGGTAGCGGGCAGCCTCCCCATCACGCGGATAGGGGATCGGCGAGCGGCTGAAGTACAGCGCGTTGCCGTTGTGGCCCAGCACCACCTTGACCGCCTCGGGGCGCTTGGCCTCGTGGCTGTCGATGGCGTGGCACAAGGTGCCGATGGCGACCGTGGGGTCGGCCAGCATGCCGGCAATCAGCGCCTCGATGTCGGTCGGCCGCACCAGCGGCTCGTCGCCTTGCAGGTTGATGTACACATCGGCCTGCACCTGGCCCATGACCTCGGCCAAGCGGTCGGTGCCCGACGGATGTTCGGGCGAGGTCATCACACAGACCCCACCGAAGGCCTCCACGGCCTGCGCCACACGGGCATCGTCCGTGGCGATCACCACCTGATCGGCATTGCCGACCTGCAAGGCGCGCTCGTAGACGTGCTGCACCATCGGCTTGCCGAGGATGTCCGCCAGCGGCTTGCCCGGCAGACGGGTCGAGCCATAGCGCGCCGGGATCACGATCGCGACCCGTTGTTCGGTACCTCTCATGTCAGTCCCTCGTTCAGCGCGATGGGCTTAGCGGATGTTCAGGGCCGGGAAGGACTTGACCAGGTCGTCCAGCGCCTTGATCTGTGCCAGGAACGGCTCGAGCTGGTCCAGCGGCAGGGCGCTGGGGCCGTCGCACTTGGCCTGGTCGGGGTTGGGGTGCGCCTCGAGGAACAGGCCGGCCAGGCCGACACCCATGCCGGCGCGCGCCAGCTCCACCACCTGTTCGCGACGGCCACCGGAGGCTGCGCCCGACGGGTCGCGCTGCTGCAGGGCGTGGGTCACGTCGAAGATGATCGGCAGGTCGTCGCAGGTGCGCTTCATCACGCCGAAGCCGAGCATGTCCACCACCAGGTTGTCGTAGCCCAGGCAGGTGCCACGGTCGCAGAGGATCAGCTGCTCGTTACCGGCTTCGCGGAATTTCTGCACGATGTTCTGCATCTGCGACGGGCTGAGGAACTGCGGCTTCTTGATGTTGACCGGCTTGTTGGTCTTGGCCAACGCCATCACCAGGTCGGTCTGACGTGCCAGGAAGGCAGGCAGCTGCAGGACGTCGACCACTTCGGCCACGGGCGCGGCCTGGTGGATCTCGTGCACGTCGGTGATCACCGGCACGCCGAATTCGGCCTTCACCTTTTCGAAGATGCGCAGGCCTTCTTCCAGGCCTGGGCCACGGTAGGAGTGGATCGAGGAACGGTTGGCCTTGTCGAAGCTGGCCTTGAACACGTAGGGGATGCCGAGCTTTTCAGTGACCCGGACGTACTCGGCGCAGGCGGTCAGGGCCAGGTCGAGGGATTCGAGCACGTTGACGCCGCCGAACAGGACGAAGGGTTTGTCGTTGGCGCAATCGATAGTGGGGGTGATCTTAACCATGGGGAAGTGACGGCCCTAGTCGGTGGAAAATGAAAGGGCGTCAGTATACCCCTTCCACCTGGGGGCCGTGTTCCTCCCGTCTTGCGTCGCCTGGGCAGTGCCATCCACCCAGGCATGACGCAGGCGTCAGCGATCCCGCGCCTCCTTGGCATCCATCTCGGCATTGCGTTGCTTGATCTTCTGCTTCTGCTCGTCGCTCAACGGCAGCTTGCTCGCTGTGTCACGCAGCATCAGCAGCCCACCCACGATGGACCCAATCGCCACCAGCAGTATCAACCAGGCGTACCACGGCATGATGTTCTCCCACTCTCATGAAGGCCGAGGCCCATTGTAACGTTCGAGCCTGGGGCAGGGCGGGGGTTCCCACGGACCGCGACGCCCTGGCGTCGATCCGCGCCCCATCGGCGGGGCACTTCGTTTACAATGCGCGCCGTTCACGCCTTGCCTAGAGACCATTGCCATGCCCGCCTGCCAGACGCCCCTGATCGTTGCCCTGGATTTCCCGACCCGCGAAGCCGCCCTGCGCCTGGCCGACCAGCTCGACCCTGCCCTGTGCCGGGTCAAGGTCGGCAAGGAGCTATTCACCAGCAGCGCGTCGGGCATCGTCGAGGCGCTGCGCGACAAGGGCTTCGAAGTGTTCCTCGACCTCAAGTTCCACGACATCCCCAACACCACCGCCATGGCCGTCAAGGCCGCCGCGGAGATGGGCGTGTGGATGGTCAACGTGCACTGCTCCGGTGGCCTGCGCATGATGTCGGCCTGCCGCGAAGTGCTCGCCCAGCGCAGCGGCCCGCAGCCCCTGCTGATCGGCGTGACCGTGCTCACCAGCATGGAGCGCGAGGACCTGGCCGGCATCGGCCTGGACATCGAGCCGCAGGAGCAGGTGCTGCGCCTGGCAGGTCTGGCGCAGCAGGCGGGCATGGACGGTCTGGTGTGCTCGGCGCTCGAAGCGCCCGCCCTGAAAGGCACCTACCCAGGCTTGCAACTGGTGACGCCGGGGATCCGTCCGGCCGGTAGCGCCCAGGACGACCAGCGCCGCATCCTGACGCCGCGCCAGGCCCTGGACGCAGGCTCCGATTATCTGGTCATCGGTCGCCCGATCACCCAGGCGGCCGATCCGGCGGCAGCGTTGGCGGCGGCAGTCGCCGAAGTGCAGGGCGTGCGCGCCTGATCCGTTCGAGAAAATGCAAACGCTTGGAACTTCCGCCTGGGCTTACCTCTCCATCTAGTAACGACACAGTCCCGTGTCCTTTGAAGGAGAGTTCCCATGAGCGGCACCACAGACAAAGTAAAAGGGATGGCTAACGAAGCGGTCGGCAACATCAAGCAAGGCGTCGGCAACATGACCGACAACGACAAGCTGAAAGCCGAAGGCAAGGCCCAAGAGATCAAAGGCGAAGGCCAGCAGGTCAAGGGCGATGTGAAGAACAAAGTCGACGACGTGACCAAGCCATAAGGTCCCGTTTCGCGAAAACGGCCACCTCGAGTGGCCGTTTTTTATGCGGGGTCGTTTTTGTTGGCTCGCAAGGGAGCGGTGGCCGGTCAGCGTGGTCTACTAGACTAGATTGCAGCCACGTAGGCCCCGAAGCGTTGTCGGGCCTGTACCGATGACCGTCGAAGCGGCGAGGGAGACGCTAACCATGTTCAAAGCCATGCAGGGCCTGCCTGTACACAAGGTATTGATTCGCACCGTCAACGAGTTTCTCGATGACGAGATGTCCACGTATGCCTCCGCGCTGGCGTACCAGATGCTGTTTTCGCTGTTCCCCTTCCTGCTGTTTCTCATTGCCTTGATCGGCTTCCTGCACCTGCCGGACTTCTTCTCCTGGCTGCGCTTGCAGGCCGAACTGGTCTTGCCCGGCCAGGCGCTGGAGCAGGTCAATCCGGTGATCGACCAGTTGCAGCAGTCCCAGGGCGGGTTGCTGTCGGTGGGTATCGTCATCGCGCTGTGGACGGCCTCGGCCGGTGTGCGCCTGATGATGAGCGCGATGAACGCTGCCTACGACGTACCGGAAGGCCGTCCGGTGTGGAAGCGCATTCCGCTGTCGGTGCTCTACACCATAGGCTTCGCCGGCATGCTGTTGTCGGTCGCGGCCCTCATGGTGCTGGGGCCACAGGTGATGGAGTGGATCGCTTCGCAGGTCGGGCTGGGTGACTTCATCGTCACCGTGTGGACCGTGCTGCGGTGGCCGGTGATCATCATCCTGATGATGATCGCGGTGGCCTTGATGTACTACCTGATGCCCGACGTGAAGCAGCAGTTTCGCTTCATCACCCCCGGTTCCGTGCTGGCCGTGGTGGTGTGGATCGTTGCCTCGCTGGGCTTTGGGTTCTATGTGAAGAACTTTGCCGACTACAACGCCATGTACGGCAGCATCGGGACCATCATCGTGCTACTGCTGTACTTCTACATCTCCTCGGCCGTGCTGTTGCTGGGTGCGGAGATGAACGCAGTGATCGAGCACATGTCCGCCGAGGGCAAGGACAAGGGCGAGAAGGACTTCGACGGCACCACGTCGCCGGAGCCCAAGTCGGTCCTGGGCAAGGAAACGCCTGCACCCGCTGCCGCGCAGCCAGGCGGCGCCAACGGCCATTGAGGCTGAGGGTGCCCTGGCCTGAAAGAGCAGGGCACTTCAGCAGGGTGGCTCAGGCGTCGATCCCCATTCCTGCCGGCGGTAGGCGCGGGGTGGACTGCAAGGCGATCAGGGGCTTGTGCCGTTGGTAACGGTGCAGGCGCCCCGCCAAGGCCTCGGGCAGAGCGATGGCCGGTTCGAAGCACAGCCGTTGGTAGAACGGCAGCAGGTCAGGGTGGCAGAACAGCCATACCGTTCCTTCCAGCCCGGCCATGGCCGCCGTTATCAGGCTCGAGGCAACACCCCGTTGCCGCCACTGCGGGTCCACCAGCAAACCGGTCAACCAGTGACCGCCTTCCACGGGCGTCAGACTCAATCCGGCTACGATCGATACGGACCGCGCGACCCAGGGTTGGCCGTCGGCTGGCGTGCGCATGCGTGAGCCGTGCTGGCGGTAGAAGTGGTCCAGCAAGCGGCGTTCGAGTCCGGTCAGGGGCGTGCAGTGCAGGGCGGGTGAGGCGTGCATGAAAGGGCCATGGGTTGAAGAGCGCACAGCATACCTGCTTGTCTCCCCGGCCACAGCGCGGCGCCTTCATCGCGGGCAAGCCCGTTCCCACAGTACCGCGATCGCCTGCACCACCGCGATGTCACTACGGGTGTAGGAGCGGCCCCAGTGCCGCGATTGGGCCCGCCAGGGTCCACATCAGCACTTGGCAGAAACCATAGAATCGCCCACATGCGGTGGTCAACTTTTTCCGGACACCTTGATCGGTGTTTTTCAGGCGGCCTTCAGCTCGTATTGATTCGGTGCCAGGTAGCCTAGTGTCGAGTGCAACCGTGTCCTGTTGTAGAAGCGCATGATGT
>Ga0308168_1000309_pt1 | contig 67543 bp, 63 predicted proteins | sample PhyCR2_FD_202133 | JGI IMG/M metagenome (GOLD analysis project Ga0308168, IMG submission 202133) | Phyllosphere microbial communities from UC Gill Tract Community Farm, Albany, California, United States - DLSLRC.R2 | ecosystem: Host-associated > Plants > Phyllosphere > Unclassified | place: USA...
CGCACCAAAAACCACGTTGTTCATATTACGCAGCATCTGCGCGAAGGTGGCGGAATTGGTAGACGCGCTAGCTTCAGGTGTTAGTGTCTTAACGGACGTGAGGGTTCAAGTCCCTCTCTTCGCACCAAATGCGGTGATATGAATAAAAAAGTTCAACAGGACGCGAAGGTGGCGGAATTGGTAGACGCGCTAGCTTCAGGTGTTAGTGTCTTAACGGACGTGAGGGTTCAAGTCCCTCTCTTCGCACCATGTTGAATACGTTGCATCCCCTGGTATTCCCCTCTTTCTGACCTCAGCATTATCCCAGCACACTCTCTTTCGATAATAAACCTCCCTGTTTTACTGCCCGATCTCGCTGAACTACATCCCGGAATAATTCACCGACAGTGCGACCAGTCCAGCGGCCAGTGCAATACAGGAGGGCAGCAGCATATAGTGGCGCAGACGCTTATGATACAGCATCACCACGGTTGCCAGGAAAGCCACCACCATCAGCACCCGCCACTCACTGAATGACAACTCCATTAGCGCCACCAGCGGCATCATCGCACAAGGCACCAGCACGCCCCAGCCGCTATCCAGTTTTTTGCCTGTCATCCCGCTTCCCCCTATAAGCCGCACGCGGACACGACGCCCGTCAGCCTTGCAGTGTCCACACAATCTCAAATGATAATGATTACCAATATCATATGATAGTTTTTATCACTTTGCAGCACATTGTTGTTGAAACTTTATCCCGCCAGATGACAGCTTCGCGTTTAAGTGGTAGATTGGCAGCGATCAATATTCAGAAAAATCTAATAATAACGGCTCTAAACTATTCCAATTACGAAATATCAGCGATTTAATAAGGTCGTGTTTAGGTATTTCAGGGCAGTCACGAGTAATCATAATGAAATTACAAAGCTACGATGAATTGCTTAACAGCAAGCATCGGCTATCGTTGATGCTATTTCTTTTTTTAAACACAGCGACTGCCGTATTTTCCATGCTCAATGTTAATCGTCTTTCCGCCCCGATGGTGACCCTACCTACGGCGACCATTATAATATTGAGCATCATGTTACTCATCTGGATGGTTTTAAAACCGCTGGGGACATTTCCACTATTAAATAGTGCGGCCCTGATCACCGGCGTACTTTGGGCCTGGCAAATTGGGCTGAAGTATCAGCAAAATTTTTATTTTGAAAACAGCTTCCTGCTGATCTCACTGGTGAGTGTGTTTTTTATCAGTGCCATCGCGCTGGGCGATCACCTGCTCGCGTTCTGTCTGCACACGGCCCCTGCCTCCGCAACAGTGCTGATACTGGACCATGGCCAGAATACCTTTGTGCTGCTGTTTACCATTATCCTGCCGCTGTTCGGTTTTACCCTGCATCACCTGATGCTGCGGCGGCGTGATAACTTTACCCGGCGTCTGGTGAGCCAGCTCTACGAAGAGAAAGAGACCTACAGCGACCTGAGTATGCTGGATCCGCTAACCGGGTTGTATAACCGGCGCGGGCTGAAAAACCGGCTGGAGAATATTCTGGATAACCATGCGGGCAGCCATTTTGTCCTGCTGCTGGATATTGATAACTTCAAAGCTTATAACGATAACTATGGTCATGCGATGGGGGATCAGGCACTGGCACGCGTCTCGGTCGCCATCCGCGATGCGGTACGCTCACGTGATATTGTGACGCGCTACGGTGGGGAAGAATTTCTGGTATTACTGACCAACGTAAATGAATCTATTGCCCTGAAACTGGCCGAGCGCATCCGTCAATATGTACTGGACCTGGAAATCCCTCACCGCTTCAATGATCGGGTTGCTACCCATGTGACCATTAGTGCCGGCATTGCCCCGCTGCTGGGCGAAGATTTTGACAATGCACTGGCAAATGCCGATCGGGCGTTATATCTGGCTAAAAACCAGGGGCGTAATACTATTCTCTCCCATCATGACTTGGTAAAAAAACACTTAAGCCAGGCTGCCGATGCGTTATAAAAAATGAAGGCGGCCTTATTTAAGGCCCATTCATTTTAAAAGCTTAACCTTTTCTTTAATACAAATCCCCGTCCAGCCCGCTAAAAATAAGATATTGCTGCGAATTAAGTTTTTAAATGATTAACGATGGTGTTTGTTTCTTACCGGGCAAGAGCCATTTTTTTGACGTTTACAGATCGTGGACAATATGGCAATTTTATCTCTTCATCACGCAGGAGATAAGCATGAGTCTGGAGTCAGTACGGCAGTTTTTTGCCGATCGCGCACCCGAAATTGACATCATTGAACTGTCAGAAAGCACCGCCACCGTCGCCCTTGCTGCCGCCGCTCATCAGGTTGAGCCGGGGCAGATTGCCAAGACCCTGTCGTTAAAAGTGAAGGATCGTGTGGTTCTGATTGTCACGCGAGGTGACGCACGGCTGGATAACCGCAAACTGAAAGAGGCGCTCGGGGCAAAAGCCAGAATGCTGAATACCGATGAGGTGGTGAGCTGGACCGGTCATCCGGTGGGCGGCGTCTGCCCCTTTGGTCTGGAAAACCCGCTGACCGTCTACTGCGACGTGTCGCTCAGGGACTATCAGGAAGTGCTGCCGGCTGCCGGGGCCATTCACAGCGCGGTCCGCATTGCCCCTGAATATATGGCGCAGCTGACCGGGGCGCAGTGGATCGATGTCTGCCAGCCCCCCCTCCAGCAGGCAGGCTGACACGACGCCGGGGTGCGTTACGACTGACCCGAAATAATCGCCCCCCGCGTTTCCCGGCCAAAGGCGACAATCACACAAATCAACACCGCCACAGTACCGGCCACTATCGCCATCGCCAGCGCGTAATTGTTGCCGTTGGCAATGGCGATTTTTGACTGCAGCGTGGCGTTGACCGACGCCACCAGATTTCCTAACTGATAGACAAACCCCGGCAGAACCGCGCGCGCCCCGGCAGGCACCAGCTCCGTCAGCCAGCCCGGCACCACCCCCCATGCGCCCTGCACCATAAACTGCATCAGAAACGCGCCTGCACCCACCGCCCAGGATCCGCTGGAAAAAGCCCACAGCGGCAGCACCGGCAGGGCCAGGAAAGCTGCGATGATTATCGCCTTCTTACGGCCTGTTTTTTCCGATAGCGCCCCAAACAGAATGCCGCCAAGGATCGCCGCAATGTTGTAGAAAATGGCAATAATGCTGATGGTATGAGGTGCAAACCCCTGCTGCACTTTCAGATAGGTCGGGTAGAGATCCTGCGTACCGTGGCTGAAGAAGTTAAAGCAGGCCATCAGCAGCACCAGATAGACGCAGAGCTTCCAGTGGCTTTTCAGCACCGGCAGCAGCGCCACCGTCTCTTTGCGCTCGCGCGCTGCCAGCCACACCGGCGACTCGGGGACTTTAAAGTAGATGAACGGCAGCAGTAACACCGGCACCGCACCAATCAGGAACATCCCGCGCCAGCCTACCAGGCTGTAAAACAGACCAAACACCACGGAGGCCAGCAGATAGCCAAAGGGATAACCCGCCTGAAATACGCCTGACATCAGCCCCCGCGAGCGGTCAGGGATGGTTTCCATCGCCAGGGAAGAGGCGACTCCCCAGACGCCGCCCATCGCCACCCCGTAAATCACGCGGAAGGCCAGGAACCACAGTAGCGAGGGAGACCAGGCGGAGAGCAGCTCAAAAATCGTAAAGGCGATAATGTTGGCCATCAGCACAGGCCGGCGACCGAATTTTTCTGCCAGCCGGCCAAACAGCAGCGCGCCCAGTGGTCGCACCGCCAGCGTCAGCATAATCGCCAGTGATACATCGGTGATGCTGACGTGAAAATTATCCGCGATATCACTGAGCACGAAGACCAGGATAAAAAAGTCAAACGCATCCAGCGTCCAGCTGCCGAAACAGGCGAAAGCGACATTGCGCTGAGTCGAAGTCCAGTTAAGCATAGAGAGGGTCCTGTCTTAGAGACTCACAAGAATGTTAATAACTTGTTTATATCATGTAAGACAGAAGGGGATTCTGGCGGTTTTGTCAGGCTTATCACCAGACTGTAAAAGGGGATGTCATTGTGTTACCAGACTAATAATTAGCCTGGTAATCAGCATTATCAGACGTTACAGATCACGGGCAATCATCGCCTGCAACCCCACCTGCTGGCCGTAAGAGAGTTCCAGCGTGTTGCCATCGGGATCGGCAAAGAAAGCCCAGTAGCCCACGGGCTCAGGGAACTGAACCGGCGCTTTGCGCAGCACGCCCTCTTTTTCTGCCAGCGCGACTTTACGGTCAATCTCTTCGCGGGTGGCGCAGGCAACGCCAAGGTGGCCGAACGGCCCGAGGGGCGTATCCCTTCTGACCGCAGTCTGCACCAGCACCAGCGCAAACGGTCGGGTCAGGTCAGAAAGCCAGGCCACTTTTTCGGCCTCCGGCACCCCCGGCTCGCGCTGGTGCACCACCTGCATCCCGGCATAGCGCTGATAGAAATCGATACTTTTTTGTAAGTCCTGCACTTCAAACGCTACGTGGGTGAACCCCACATCCACTGCACTACTCATCGCCCGCTCCTTGATTTATCGTCAGAGCCGTTATCATGGCGCGTTTGCGGCAAGGCAGGTGATCGTCAGTGCGGGCGGCGGGTATCAGGGCACAGATTGTGCTATTCGTGTTCAGTACGTGACCCGCGGCACCATCGTCTGCCAGCCGCCATCCTGCGGCAGGTATTTATTGCCGTAAGACACACTGGTAATGGGTTTCAGACCCCACCGCTGCTTTGCAGCTCTGATGGCGTGAGGGTCTCAGGGCTCATCGCAGGTCAACAGGGGGAGACGGAGGCACCAGCCTGTCCGGCATCTTTTTCCAGTTAGCATCTTCATGGCCATATTGCCCGCCCCAGGTGACATCACTGATGCGTTCCAGCTGCCACTGTCCCGCAGCATTCTGCTTCAGCTCGTACGGCAAACCGCGGCACTGGCGCAGACGTACGTCAACCTGCAACCCGAACTGATAGTCGTGCCCCTTCTTCGGTACAAAGCTCATGGTACTGCTGCACTGGTTGTTGCCGCCGTCATAGGCCAGACCGATGATGGTTTTCTGACCTGCCACCACCGGGGTTTCGTAATAGTCGCTCCAGGACGATTTGTCCTGATCGCTGGCCACCGGCATCCCGCGATCCTGAATATGGGTCAGGACAAACTCACTGCTGCGCACCAGCCCTCCCGTCCTCTGGCCGTTGACTTCCTGCTCAATGGAGGCCTGCTCAGTGCCGCCGACAATACGCACCGAGGCGGTATTCTCACCCGCGGCAGGCGGGGTGAAAAAGGTATTATGCGGAAACTGGCTACAACCGCTGATGGAGGCCAGCAGCAGGGACAGGGACAGCGCTGTTTGACGATACCTCAATGTGCCTTCCTGTTGGTATCAGGCAGGATCAGAGCCAGTAGCTCAGTTGCCAGCGACCTGGCTTCCTGTTGATAATTTTCACGCCAGCTTGCCAATCCATGGACGGGACGCCCCTGTTCATCCCACTCCGCCAGCGCCAGGCCATTGACGATCTCCAGTTCAAACCACAGGCTCTGCCAGGCGTCGGTATCCGCTACCAGGGCGCGGTCCTGCCACAACAACTCGGTATACGCGACAAAACGGGCCCAACTGAAGAGGTCTTCACTGGCCCGCATACCCGACACGGCCAGCCACTGACGCGCGTCAGGCTTACTCTTCGGTGACAAGCCGCACCATTTTCTGCCAGCCGCCATCCTGCGGCAGATATTTATTGCCGTAAGTGACGTTGGCAATGGGTTTCAATACCCATTGTCCGCCCGCGTCTTTGACCAGTTCATTCGGCCAGGCACGGCAGCGATACATTTTCAGATCGACCGCCTGACTCAACTGATAATAATGTCCTTTCTCCGGGACAAAGCTAACGATATTCATGCAGCGGTTCTTACCGCGATTGTAACTGTGATACACCGTGGTTTTTCGGCCCGCATAAACCGGCGTTTCAAAATAATCACTGGTGTAGGTCGCTTCCTTACCGCTCACCCTGGGCATGCCCTGATCCTGCGTATTACGCAACACCAGACTGCTTTCACGGATGAGCCCCCCGCGCAGTTTACCGTTGTCCATTTGATACAGCGCATTACTCTCCGTGCTGCCCATAATGCGCAGCATGGCGACTTCCGCACCCGCTGGAGGCGGAGTAAAGAACTCCTGCTGTGGCAGCAGGCTACAGCCGCTGAGCAGAAACGCAGCCAGCGGCAAGATACGTTGATAAGGCATCGTCTCACTCCGCAGTATCATGTCCAGACTTCCTGCCCCTCAGGGGTGATCCACACCAGCCCCGCCGGCGCTTTCGCCAGGAACCAGAAGCCGGTTTCATCCAAATCGTCTAACTCATCGTCAGAGTCCGCCTGTGGCCAGGCATCTTTCAGGCACTGAAGCTGTTCCTCAACCGTACCCGTCAGGTAGACGCCATTACAGGCCAGGCGAACCTGACCAGCCGTCATCAGCTGTTGCAACAGTTCAAAGAAAAGTGCTTTTCTCAGGGCGCTGTTATCAGCCATGCCACGACATTCGACCTCAAGATGCTGCCAGACAGCGCCGAGCGACAGACCCCGGGCGCTGGCGATCACCGCCTGATAAATGCTCTCTCTGTTCACTGGAATTTCATCTCCACTTTTTTCCCTTTATTAATGGACGGCGTAATTACGTCAATGGTCCATTTAGCCCCGGTCTGCTCGGTGGAATTCGAGAAATCTCTCAGCGTCATGGTACTCCCGGCATTGGCACCACTGGTCACTTTAACGGAGTAAAGCGTTCCTTTACCGGGGATGGCTTTTGCCGCCGGCAGCACTTCCGCGCCTGAAATCTGCTGGAAGTAGGTCTTCACATCAGCCTCAGATGCCCCTTTAAATACCGGCGCACCGATACTGGTCGTTGGATCAGCCATTAACGTTTTCCCGTTTATCGACAGTGAGAAGTCTTTCGGTGGCAGAGAGGCGTCATTATACATTGCTGCCAGATCATTGATCTTCTTTTGCGCCTGCTGCTGGAACACCATTCCCGTCGTTTTGCTACTCAGATCGGTTGCCGTTGTATTGTTATCGGCAATGCGCTTCAGGGCCGCCGCTTCTTCCATTATATTGGCGTTAGTGGATGTTTTTGGCGATACGGCAGGCGTTTTTACACTCCCCGGCATATACACGCTGGCGAGTGATACCGTAATAGCGTGCAGCTGCATCACCGTATCGTAGCGTTCCGCAATTTCATCCCAGCTTTTACCCGAATCCCTGGCGATAGCCGTAATCGCTCTGTCACGCGTGACGCTTCCGGCATCGACGCCTGACATAATGGCACTGGCATTAGCCGCATCCTGAGGATACAGCTCGCTGTACAGCATACGTACGCTGACGCTTTCCCCGTAGGTATCCAGCGCCTGTTGTGCCTTGCTTACCAGCGCAGTACACGCCGCACCACCTTTATTTCCGTTAGTACAAACGTCTTTGATTGCCTGATCGCGGGCTTTATCCACCGTGCGGGTCGCATTCAGCTCACTGGACTCCGCAGCGGTTAACGTCCCCAACCGCTCTTTACGCTCCAGTACCGCTTTGCGTTCCGCTTCGCCGGCACTGAGGTAATTATGCTCAATCGCATTATTACCGTTCGCGTACCCTTCTGCGGCACCTACGCTATCGCCACTACCGATGGCACCGGCAATGCTGGACGCGATCAACGCCAGGTTTTTAATCGTGCCCTTCTGCTGATCGTTAAGATCGCTGGTGGCCACTTCCGGATAGAGCGCGTTATGAATCGTGCGGATCGCCAGTTCACCGCCTCCAGCGCCCAGCGCACCGGCCGCCACATTTTGTCCGCTCATTTCTGCCACCACACCACCGAGGATTGCATGGGCAAAGGCATTGGTGGCGATCTCTTCTGCCGTTGGATTTTTCGGATCCGAAAGGGTCAGATCTTTAATGACACCGGCCATATAAGGAGCAGAAGCCTGGGCCAGCGCTTTACTGGCATCCCCACCCGCCAGCGCAGTAATGGCGGTCACGGCGGCATCTGCGGCCATCTTGATTTTGCCGTCGTCCTTGTAGTCGGCCATCATATCTTTGTAGGTGTCGCTACCCCGCACCCGATTCCAGTAAGCCTCGCGATCTTTGATAGTGGCATCCGCACCCGGCGCTTCACCCGCTTCTTTAATTCCGGCTTCCAGCGCCCAGTATTCGCGCTCGGCGATCGCCGCACTGACGGTCTGGCTGGCAACCTGACCAATCAACTGCACTTTCTGCAGGCGCTTCTGCTCTTTTGCCTTATCAAAGATCGGGCTAAGCGTCTGATTGGCATGCTCAACATCGCGGCTCAGGGTGGCGACATCCTGCTGCTGCGCCTCCGGATTCCGCACAATCAGCGTGCCGTCAGATACCGCCGAGTAAGTTGTGCTCTCGCCGCTGCCGCTGGAACGGGATGCCGACATCGAATTCGGCGCCAGGTTATCGCCAAGCTGCTCCGTGACAGTACGTTTCACCGGTTGCTGGTCAGCCGGGAGCGATTCATCTGTTTTATCTTTGGTGGAGAAGGAGCTCGACATCCCCAGGCTGACGCCCGAAGCCGAATAATCGGCCTGGTTTTGAATATCGCTGAAACCAAGCGTGCCGGTATCCAGGCGATTCTTCGCCGCATCGGCGGTGCTGCCAATCACCGCCCCGTTAAGCTGGGTGTGATTGCCGACCGTCACGTCATAGCCGCCGTCCCCCGCGAAGATGCCGCTCTGTTCCTGCACGCTTTCGTAATTACTGGTTAACTTATTGTTGGTGATCGACAGACTGCCGCTGGCCGTCATCGTGCCAAAGGTGAAGCTCAGGCCGCCGCTGATATTCTGATCTTTCGACTTGTAGTTATTGCTGTCCTGCTCGCTGGTGATGGTCAGATCGCGCCCGACATCCGCCACGATGCGATCGGCGCTGACCTGCGCCCCGGTCAGGGTAGTATCGCGGCCGCTGAGCAGCGTGATTTTGTTACCCGCATCCAGCGTGGTTTCGTTATGGGTCAGACCGTCGCCGTTTTCGCTACCTTTTCCTTTGTTTCCATTAGCAAAAATACTGAGCCCGGCACCACCGGACCCCACGCCAAGGCTGGCACCAATCGCCCCCCCACCGCTGCTCTTGTCGCCGCTGGAGACCTGGCTGTTTTCTGCCGACCGCAGGTTGATATCGCGCGCAGCGGATAACAGCATCTCATTCCCCGCCTGCAGCTGGCTGCCCTGCACCAGAATATCGCCATCCTGAGCCGGACTGTCGCTGCCGGTCGCGAAGATATTCAGATTTTTTGCCGCCTGAATCGCGCTGCCTGCCGATGTCATCTGGTCGCTCTGGCTTTCACTCTGCGCTTTTTGCATGCCCAGAGACAGGCTGATGCCGACAAAACTGGTGTTAGTCGGATCCTGAACCGCGCCGCGTACAGCCTGGGCCGCCTGATAACCGTCCAGGCCCGCTTTGACCAGCTGCAAACGTGCCACGCGGTCATCCTGCTTATCGGTTTCCATCTCGGAAATCGTTTTCGCCGTATTCAGTGCGGTACCCACCGCACCGGACAGGGCCAGCGTCAGTCCGCTGGAACTCGATTCAGTCGTGGAATGTTTGCTGGCGCGATTCTCTGCCGAACTGATTTCCACGTTTTTGCCAACCAGGTTGATATCATTCCCGGCGATCACTTCTGAACCTTTAACCTGCAGATCGTTACCGGCCATCAGCGTGGTATCACCACTGACCGATCCCAGCTGACTGCCCTGCGACGTCAGTCCGGTGGTTTCATCGGTGGATTTATTCATCATGGAGCCGGCAGTGAAGCCAATGCCACCGGTGCTCAACAGGCCTGACTTGGTTTTCTTCGTCATTGCCCAGCCGTCGCGGCTCTCCTGAGCCGTGCCCACCGTCAGATTGTTACCTGCTTTCATCGTCAGTGAATCATCTGCGGCAACATTACTGCCGCTGACGCCCAGGTCATGCCCGGCCGACAGCGTAATGTTGTCCCCACCCAGACTGCTGGCAGCGGCGTTCTGCTGGTTAAACCCGGCGCGAGTAGTGGTGGTATTGCTCGACAGGAAGCCTGATCCCTTAACCTTCGACGCCATATCCAGCGACGACTGCTCATCTGCCGTACCGATGCTGATGTCGTTACCGGCGCTCAGGTTAAGCGCGTTGCCCGCATTCAGCCTGGCGGCCGCTGTGGTAATATTATTGGCCGCCTGCATCAGCACATTGCCCGCGCCGGTGATCTCACTGCCCTGTGCGGTGGTGGTACTCTGGCTCAGGTGATTGTCTTTATTCCAGACGATGTTGTCACTGCTGCCAGAATTCACCGCCGTCAGATTAATATCGCGCCCGGCGACCACGGTGGTCTGGCTGTTTTCCCCGGCGTTGACCACTTTCGCTCCCTGCAGATTGACGTCGCGTGCCGCCTGCAGCGCCAGTTTGCCGTCATCCTGCTGCACGTACATGCCAGCCACGCGCGACACCGTGTCGCGACTAAAGCGGTTGCTGCCGTTGGTGCTTTCCGTATGGGTGGTCTGCGATACGAGGTTAAGATCGCGTCCCGCGCTGGCTACCAGCGAATTCTGCGCCTGGATCAGCCCGCCGTTATTGGTCAGATCCGTGTTGGCCAGCAGCTGCACGCTGCCGCCACTGATAATACCGCCGACGTTGGTGATCGTATCCCCGCTGATACTCAACAGCTGGCTGGCATTGACCCGTCCGGTATTGAGCATGTTACCGCTGACGCCAATGGCAATGTTGCGTCCGGCAAGCAGTGCGCCGCTGCCGTCCATGTCGCCTTGTTTAACCTGCGCATAGACCTGCGGCACCAGCACGCTCTGACGGCTGCCATCGGCCAGCGTGACGTCGCGCGCCACCAGCCACACCATATCGCTGGTCACGTTGGCCATCTGACTGGCGGTCAGCGCCACGCCCGGTACCAGACCAAAGGCTTTACCGAAGGCCACGCCAGACTCCATCAGCGCCTTGTACTGCTCTTCATCACTCTGATAGCCCGCCAGATAGCGATCGCCGGTCAGTTCCACCAGCTGCTCGCGCACCAGGCGCTGTTCATAGAAGCCGTCGCCCAGGCGTTTCTGGGTGATATCCGGATCGGACTGTAACTGCGACAGCATAAAGTCGGAACTGAGCCAGGTTTTCTGGTTGGTATAGCGCGGATCGGTCTCGATCAGGTAGCTGCTGGAGGCGGAGGGTAGCTGACTGAACAGGCTGTTTTCCGGCAGCGTGGTGTCCGGTACCTGCGAACGGATGACCGTCGCATCCGTTTGGCCCGCAATTTCAATACGCTGGCCACCCGGCAGGGAAGCCAGATCGCCGCCGTTCAGCAGGCCCAGGCTGTAGCCATCTAACGTCGGGGCACTGCTCTGTACCTGGGTATTGCCTTTGACAACGCCCGGTGACAGAGAAATAGACTGGATTTCATCCGGCGGCGTATAAGGTGAAGCATCGCGTTTCTGTTTATCGTGCCCTTTCTTGTGGATGCGATCCCATTCGATCACCTGTCCCACTTTCTGCACCAGTAGTGTGCCAGCCACTTCCACGTTTTTCAGGTTGGCATTGCTGATCAGCAGATCGCCCCCGGCGATAATACGGCTCTTATCGTTCAGGGTACTGTCGGCGTTGATCCCCAGGCTGCCGCCCGCAATGATCTGGGCAGGATCGGATTCGGTGACCTGTTCCTGCCAGGTATTCTGCGTATAGGCATACTGATAGTAGTGATCCTGTTTGCACACGACACCGTTAATGCAGATGTGCTGCACTTCATTGTGCGAGAAGGTAATGTCGTAGTCGTTGGTGCCGTAATGGACGCCGTTGTTCAGCGACGGCACCATATATTCTTCTTTCTGCTCCTCCGAGATGTGTACCATCTGGGTGGCAAAATGGTCATTGATGTTGTTCAGCGTGCCGGTATTGATCAGCATATTACCGGCGGATTCAATGGTAGCGCTGTGGTTGTTGAGGGTGGTGGCACGCCCTGCGGCGGCATCATTCTCATCCAGCTGACCGCCAATCGACATCTCACCACCGCTGTAGATCAGGCTGTGGGCCGTGTTGTTCAGTGTGCCGACGCCCAGATCCAGACGCTGACGGGCGGCGATTGTCGCCGCACTTTCGCCTTCGGTCAGGTTATTCAGTTCCCCGGCCTGAATCGCCAGGTGATCGCCGTAAATGCGGCCGGTGCCGATATTATTCACCGTCCCCGCCTTCAGCACGGTTTCGACACCATCAATAATGCCCCGGTTGGTCAGGCTGCCGGCCATATTCAGATCGGTGCTCTGTCCGCTGATGTCACCGCTCTGCTGATTATTCAGGTTGGCCGCCGTCACTGCTAACTGCTGGCCCGCGCCCAGCTGACCGGCATTATCCAGCGAGCCCTGCACACTGAGGTCGAGGTTGCCATTGGCCAGCGTACTGCCGGTATGGGTGAAGTCGCCGTTAACGCCCAGCTGCATATCGCCCAGAGACAGCAGTTGCCCGCTGCCGTTCACCGACTGGAGGCTGGCATCGAGGTTTTTCCCGGCAATGATTTTGCCGCCCTCGTTATTCAGCGCGCCCGCCGTCAGCGTTGCGTTCTCCACGGCGGCAATACCGCCATTCTGGTTGTTCAGCGCCAGGCCGCCCGTTTCCAGCGTCAACTGCTGGCCGACCACCGTTCCGCCGACGTTATTGAGGCCTGCGCTACGTACCTGTACATTCCCTGCGGACTCCAGCCGTCCACCGTTATTGTCGAGCTGGGCACCATTCAGCGAGAGATCGCCACTCAGCGCGGAGATCATGCCGCGATCGTTATTGATCGCTCCCGGTGTCGTCACCGTCACCGCCGAACCCGCGCTGCGGCTGCCGCTCAGATCAATGTCTGCGGCCTGTACGTCGAGCTTGCCCGCCGCCAGATTCTGCCCGTGGCTGGCCAGTTTACCGCTGCTGGTCAGCGTCAGATCGCCGCTTTGTCTCACGCTACCGTCAGCGTTAATACCGCCGCCAAAGACCGAATTTATTCCGCTGCTTATCTCTCCGGCGCGGGCGTGCGTATCGCGACCGGCAGCAATCAGCCCGTCATTACTCAGCTGCCCGCTGACGCTGGCGCTCACATCACGTCCGGCATAAACCGAGCCCCCGCTGTTGGTTAACTGGCCGCTGGTCAGCGTCAGATCGCCCCGGGTGGCAGAGATTGCGCCGCGATCGTTGTTCAGCACGCCCCCGGCTGTCACCGCCACCTCCGCCCCGCTGCTCTGGCTGTCGCTGAGATCAATATCTGTCCCCGTCACCGCCAGTTTGCCTGCCGCCAGGTTCTGTCCATGGCTGGCCAGTTTTCCGCTGCTGGCGAGGGTCAGATCGCCGCTTTCCCCCAGGCTGCCCGCGTTCTTCACCCCGGCACCAAACACGCCTTTTTTGCTGCTGTCGATCTCGCCTGCGCCGACGCTGGTGTGCCGCGCCGCCACAATCATACCCGCATTGTTCAACTGACCGCTGACGGTGGCCTTCATGTCGCGCTGGGCATACAGCGTACCGCTGTTACTCAACCCGCTGCCGCTGACCTGAATATCATCGCTGGCATTCACGGTGCCGCTGTTTTCAATATGTCCGTCAGCGCTGATAGTGACGCTGCCGGCCTGGGCACCGAGGGTCCCGGCGTTACGCACGCCGACACCGCGCTCCGTACCGATCAGTCGGATCTTTCCGGCGTACATGCCACCCAGTTCGGACACATCCAGTGCCACCACCGGCTTCACCGCGTTATCATCGGTTGTCCCGGCATTTTTGCTGACGCTCTCCCCGTCGGCGCTGACACGGTTTTTGCCGGTCGTCACCTTCAGGTCTTTCGCCCAGACACCGCTGTTCACTTTGACCGTTTGCGCTATCAGGTCGGTGTAATCCTGGCGACTGCTGTCCAGACCGGCCCCCTTGACCACAATCTCGCCGCCATTGACCTGATAACCGGCAATCTGGCCGTTCTGCATAATCGCTTTACCGGTGGTCATCGTCGCGCGGTTGGCATTGATAAAGCCGCAGCCTTCACAGGTGATCCCGGCAGGGTTAGCAATCACCACCTGGGCTTTTTTACCGGCCACTTCGATATAGCCATTCAGCTTGCTGGGGTCGCGTGAGTTCACCTCATTCAGAATGACTTTTGCCTCACCGCGCGCCAGGTAAGGGTTACCCGATACCCAGCCTCCCTGCTGCGACTGCACGTTTCGGTGGGAGTTGTTCAGCACCACGCCTTTTTTATCCACGTCGAACTGGCTGTAGGTGTTACGCGACACGCCACCCGCGCTCGGGGCCTGAATATTGACCTGCGGCGTCCCGTTGGCCGTCTTGCCGACCATCGGCTGCTGGCCGGCAGGCGCCTTACCGTCTGCGGCGATCCCTGCCGCCTGCGCCTGGGGCAGCAGCGCTACCATGCCCAGCACGCCCAGAGTGAAGAACGCCAGCGGTGACAACTGCCCAATCAGCTGACTGAGCGTATGCCCTTCGCCGCTGGCCGCCGGACCCTTGCCGTGACCACGACCGTTTTCAGCCACCACCATCAACAGGCCGCGTGCCTTGTTGAAAATTACGCGATAAAGATTCTTATTCACCGGGGTTCATCCCTTCCAGTTAACGGCTTGCCAGCGGCGTTTCGCGCTGCCAGCGTGCAAATTCCTGATGCGTGACCGCATCGCCACGGAAATTCATAACGCGCAAACCGCGCTGTTCGCCTTTGTGATACAGCGAACGTACGCAGTGGTGCGGAAACAGCGTGCCGCCGACCAGCCGGCGCAGCGCCTGCTGATCTCCGAACGGCGCAATCCAGTCGCGGATCCACAGGCGGTCACCGCTGTTCCAGTCCCGTTCCTGTACGTGGATGCCGGACTGCGTGAGATAACGCTGCTCCGCCTCTTCATCCATCCACGCCCAGCTGAGGAAAAACACCGGCCTGCCGTCACGTATCGCCAGCGCAAACTGCTGGTGCTTGATGGCGGGCAGCAGCAGCGTCGGCAGCGCGCTGAGCGGAATGTCGCGATGCTGCGCCGAGTGCATCCACAGCCAGACGCTGGTCCCCAGCACTTCGGACTCGCTGAAGGTGTCACTCAGCAGCGGGGAAATAACCTGAAAACCCTTCACCGGGATCGCCATATCAGTATTGCCAGCTCAGATTGAAACCAAGGGTGACCGGGCTGGTACTGAAACCGTCCGGTTTAGAGAACGGCACCCCGGCGAACAGGTCATAGCCGGTATTAAAGGCATTACCGCGCAGGCCAATCACGCCGCCCGCCAGATGACGCCCAACCTGATAATCAATACCGCCCTTCACTTCGCCATAGTCCGCACCCAGGTAAATTTCCTGATTCGGTAACGGGGTTCGCCACGCGATGTCATTACGCACGTACCAGCCTTCGTCGCCGTTCAGGGTAAATTCCCCGTCAAAACCACGCACCGTCCAGCGGTTACCAATGGACATCTGATCCTGCGGCGTCAGCCGGGAGTGGGTCATCTGACGCTGGAACTGGCCGTTATAGCGGAAGGACTGCCCCCACAGTTCGAACGGTGCATCCAGCTGCAGGGAGAGTTGAATAATCTTCGCCAGCCCGGTGCCTTCATCAAAATTCTCTTCCGGAGCAGGCTGGGCACCAAACCAGCGGGTACCGCGCTGATAGCTGACACCCGCATCCAGCGTGGCCTGACCGATATAGTGGCGATGCTGTAAGCCCAGGCGCCAGGCAGAGGTCTGACGCCGCTGCTGCTCAATCTCTGTGTCGTTAATGTAGTTACTGGATTCGCGTGTCATCACCTCATAAGTAAAAGAGGTTTTCTGGCTGCCGCTGCGGTGCAGAACGCGTCCCAGCTGGAAATTAAGGTTCTTGCTCTTGCCGCTGTAGCGGTAGTCGAAGCCGGTTCCCAGCCCCGACTGACGATAGTCGTAGTCACTGAAGGTGACGCCGGTCGTCCAGTAACCGAAGGGGACGGAGTAGTGGATCAGGGTATTTTTACTGTCGCGGTCGCTTTTCGGCTGCAGAGCCTGACCGGCTGAAACATAGAACAGGTCGCTGAGTGACAGCGGGTTATCCACGGAGAGCGTCAGGCCGCCCTGATAGCGTCCGGTGCTTCTGCTGCCGGAATCATCCAGCGACGCGCCCAGCCGCCAGTGGCGGGCCTGTTTCCAGCTGACGTTGATATCGCTTTCCCCCGGCTGCTCACCGGGAACAATCTGCATATCCGCCTGTACGGTCGGCAGGCGCTGCAGATTTTCCAGTCCCTGTTCAATATCGCGCAGATCCAGCAACTCTCCGGAACGGGAAGGCAGAGCGGTATAAAGCTGGATGTAGCGATCGCTGTCCGGCGTCAGGCGGATGTTGCGCACCTTTCCGGGTACCAGCATCAGCTTCAGCGTGCCGCTGTTAATATCCTGCGGCGGTGCCAGCACGCGGGCAGTGACATAACCATGATCCACCAGGCGATTCTGCAGGGCGCTCATCAGCAGGTTGATCCCCTTCCCGCCGAGGCACTGCCCCTGCGCCTGATCGGCCAGCTTTTGCAGTGGCATCCAGTGCGGGAAGGCATCCCGGCCCTGCAACTCAATATGTTGCAGCGGGAAACAGGGCTGTTCGCTGGGGAACTGAAGGCGGCTGAAGAAGCTGCCTGGTGCCTGTAAACGCACGTCCGGGGCGGGCGGCGTCAGCTGACGTTCCGCAGCACGCTGACGTTCCTGCTGATTAATCAGCTGCTGATCGCCAGCCGTGGCAGCGGCCACGCTTCCTGCGTGAAATAAACTAATAATAACGGCCAGACTACTGAGACGTGCAGGGGTTACCCCGTCTTTTCCAGACGCAATCCGTAGCATAGTGTTGCCCTGAGCAAGGTTTATTATTTATACGATGTTGATGCCAGGTACTTTAACGATTTCTCTTCCAGGATTGTTCCTAAACTTACATTAAACTTACATTTGACTGACATTTTTGAATACAAAAGCACCAGGCAAAAGGGAATGAACTTCGGTAAAACTCATAATTAATTCGTTAACAATCAATGCATTATTCTATATTTAAGAAAAAATACATAAATCACCATAAGTCAAATTACCCCACTGGAATTAACCGGAAACAAGTAGAAATAGTTAAGATAATACCCCAAGTATATAGTCGCCACTGGTACGGAAAAATAGCCCGCTTTATTACGCCAGGCCGCCAGAAAAGAGATTACTTTTACCTCCGGCTGCAAATTCAAGTACACTCCCGCCGGGTATTCCTGCTTAAAGAAAAGACGTGTCACTGATCTCATTTTCTGCCACCCGCAGCCGTCCTGCCGCCTGGCTGGCCCTGCTGGCTATTTTGCTGCTGTTCGTTGCACCGGTGATCTCTAAATCACTGGCGCAGGTGCGTGGCGGTGAAAGCAGGATGATGATGCATCATGGCATGATGATGGACATGTCTGAGATGCCCGCTGTACATCATGAGATGGCGGACACCGGCGATGCGGAGGCCCTGCCCCGACACCATCCGATGTCCATGATGGATGACAATGCCTGCGGCTACTGCGTTCTGCTGGTTCATCTGCCCCTCGATCTGATGACGCTGCCACTGCTGTGGTCTTCATTACAGGCTGCCACGCTGCCGGACGTGCCGCTGTTCCAGCCGGTCGTCGCCCGCTTTGTTCCTCACTGCTTCCATCCCCGCGCCCCGCCGCTGGCGCTCGCCTCACGTTAATTTAACCTGCGGGCCCGCCGCAGACCCCGTGAATACCTGCAAAACAGGTGGATGGAAGAGACTATGTCAGAGAATATCCGACGTGCGGCTGCGCACGTCACCCACACCCGCAGCGCGCTGATTGCGCTGCTGCGTCGACTGCATTTCTATATCGGGCTGTTTATCGCACCGTTTATCTTTATCGCGGCACTGACCGGCACGCTGTATGTGATGACGCCACAGCTGGAAAACCGGCTGTATCATTCGCAGCTGTTTACCACCGCAACCGGGCCGGACCAGCCGCTGTCCTCACAGGTTGCCAAAGCGGTCAGCGTGATGGGCACGGACGCCAGGATCGCTGCCGTGCGCCCGGCACCGCATGAGGGAGAGACGACCCGCGTGATGTTTGCCAGCGCCGATCTCGGTCCGTCGGAAACCCGGGCGGTGTTTATTGACCCGAAAACGCTGGACGTCACGGGGGTGATAACGGTATACGGCACCAGCGGCGTGCTGCCGTTGCGCACCTGGCTGGACTATCTGCACCGCAACCTGCTGCTGGGGGATATTGGCCGCAACTACAGTGAGCTGGCGGCCAGCTGGCTGTGGATTGCTGCGCTTGGCGGCGCGCTGCTGTGGGCCACTCAGCGCGCACCGCGCCGTAAACCTCTGCGGGCAGCGCCGACGCGGGCACAGCGTCTGGCCGGTCATCGCCACTGGCACACCACGCTGGGTATTACCCTGCTGCTGGGACTGGTGTTCTTCTCCGCGACGGGGCTGACCTGGTCACGCTGGGCCGGGGACAATATCGCCCTGATGCGCAGCCACTTTGGCTGGATGACGCCCGCGGTGAACACCGCTCTGCAACCTGAACCCGCCCTGAAAATGGCAATGCCAGCGGATGAACATGCGGAGCATTACGGCCATATGAACGTTGCCCCTCATGCTGCACCGCCAGCCCACCCGGCCGCCGTCAGTCCGGCACAGTTTGATGGCGTGCTCAACGCGGCGCGTGCCGCAGGGATCGACGCGGCCAAACTGGAGATCCGCCCCTCCTACCTGGCGGATAAAGCCTGGACCGTGAATGAGATTGACCGCCGCTGGCCGACGCAGGTTGACAGCGTGGCGGTGGACCCGCAGAACAACAGCGTGACCGATAAAGTGGCGTTCGCCGACTTTGGTCTGCTGGCCAAACTGACGCGCTGGGGGGTGGATGCACATATGGGCGTGCTGTTCGGCGTAGCAAACCAGCTGGTGCTGGTGCTGTCTGGCGGCGGGCTGTGCGTGATGATTGTGATGGGCTATCGCATGTGGTGGCTGCGCCGGCCGCAGAGCGGGCAGATTTCCCCGCTGGATACCCTGCTGGGCTGCTGGCAGCCGTTGTCGATCAGCGCACGCTTTCTGCTGCTGGTGGTGACGGCGGTGGTGGCGGTCTGTTTGCCAGTGATGGGCGTGAGTTTGCTGGTGTTACTGGGCGTGGATGTGTGGCGCTGGCGGCGCGCCGTGCGCGCCTGACCATCCATACGGCACCGGGATATCTGTAAGGGCTGACCGTTTGTTCCGGTCAGCCCCTCCGGATCGCGGAACAGGCCAAACGGACGTTACGCTAATGGCTTCGCCAGATAATGCTCCAGCATCGCCAGCAGCAGCTGATTATCCACCGACTGCAGGACATGCACCAGCCCGCCTGTCGGCTCACCAATAGCCACATCCACCCGCAGCGGCTGGCGAAAGCGCCATGACTTGCCACGCGTCATTCCCGGGCGCAGCTCCACATCAACAAAATAGTCTGCCGCCGTTGCCACCCGCTGATTAAGCAGCCAGGCCACCACCAGCGCGTCGTGGATCCAGCAGCCCGGCAGATGACGGGTCTGAATGGAATAATCAATCCACGGACGCAGCGTCTCGGTAACGAAACGCGCCAGCGGCGTGTCGATCTGCGCGATCCGGTTCAGATCCTGATGCGTCATCAGCGTCTGGCTGGTGACATCCATCGGCACCAGAGTGATATTGGCCCCGCTGGTCAGCACCCGGTGCGCGGCCTCCGGGTCAATACCGAAGTTGGTGTCTTTAATAAAATCATCCAGCGCAAAAACGCCGCCCATAATGGCGATTTCCTGAACCGCGTCGGCCATCTCCGGGTAACGTTCCAGCGCCAGCGCGACGTTAGTCAGGGGGCCGATCGCCACCAGGGTAATTTTTCCCGGATTGGCACAAATCAGCTGACCCATTGCGTCTGCCGCCTCGACCGCAGGCGCAGGAAATGACTGAGGCTGACGCACCCCGCGCCACAGGTGTGCCAGCTGGTTGCTGTGGACGCGCTTATCCAACGCGTCACGCCACGGAGCCGCTGGCTCTGACAGCGCTGCCTCTGCCCCTTTCGCTACCGTTACCGGCAGTCCGAGGCGCGCCATCAGATCCTTCACCACGCTGTATCCCACCTGGCTGGGGGTGTTTCCCGCCACGGTGGTGATCAGCTCCAGTGAAATTTCCGGCGCGGCCAGCGCCAGAGCAAGGGCCAGTCCGTCGTCGACGTTAGCTCCCGTAATTCCGTTCCCCGGATCACAATCAATAATCAATCTTTTCATGGTTTTATCTTATTATTTTTCCGGCTTACAGCCGCAGGACTCACCCAGTTCGAGGTGGTGAGAGAATTCAGTTAACGTCTCCTCCCCTCTCCATGCCGCCAGCATTTGAATGGCGGTCTCTGCCATTTTGCGCACCGGCTGACGCACGGTGGTCAGCGAGGGCACGTGATAGGCCGACTGATCGGTACCGTTAAAGCAGACCAGCGCCAGTTGATCCGGCACGCGGATCGCCTGTTCCGCCAGCGCCCGTATACAGCCGACGGCCTGGGCTTCATTCGAGGCAAACAGTGCGCGCGGGCGCGTTGCCCCCTGCATCATTCGCTGTGCCGCCTGATAGCCCCCATCGCGGGTATAAGGGGTATGGAATATCCACTCCGGGCGTTCTTCCACGCCGTACTCCGCCAGCGCATCGCGCCAGCCGCGCAGACGATCCTGCGTGTTCAGCATCTCTGCCGGGCCGCAGATGATCCCCACCTCCTGATAGCCGTGACTTAACAGATGGGCGGTGACCTGATGCGACGCCGCCCGCTCGTCAACACGAATCACGCTCACCGGCAGCCCGGGGTCAACCCTGTCCAGCATGACAAACGGCGTACCGCTGGACTTCAGGACATCAATGTAGGGATGACGATCGACGCTGATATAGAACAGGCCGTTCACCTGCTGGCTTAACAGATTATTGATCAGCTGCAGTTCACGCTTGCGGCTGTCACCGGCATCGCCCAGCAGCATCACCATGTCGTTGGCCAGCGCCTGCTGTTGCAGCTCATGGGCCAGCGAAGCAATAAACGCATTGCCGATATTGGGTACCACCAGGCCGTAGGTTTTAGTCGTCCCGGAAGCCAGCGCACGCGCCACGCTATTGGGACGGTAGCCGGTGCTTTTGATCGCCGCCAGTACGCGTTCGCGGGTGGCGGGCGCAACCGGACGCGGACCGTTGTTGACCACATAGCTCACCACGGCAACCGACGTTCCGGCTTCTTTCGCCACGTCGGCACGGGTAGCACGGTGATGAATGGTTTTTGCCACAGGCACTCTCCTCACCAATAAATAGCTTCAGGCCGGATAAAAATCCGGCCTGCGAGTTCCTTAAGATTGCCCCTGCACGTCAATATGTGGGCCGCAGCCCACACGATTTAATGCTGTCTTCCGTGGTTAAATCGCATCTTCCGGTGCATTCAGATCGCGGCCACGGGTTTCCGGGGCCACAAACGTGGTCAGGAAGCCGATACCCGCCATCACGGCAAAATAGGTCGCAATTGGCCACCAGTGACCGGTCCAGGCCAGCAGCGCAGAGGCCACCAGCGGTGCCGTACCGCCGGAGAGGATCGATCCCAGCTCTTTCGCGGTGGCCATTTTGGTATAGCGATGATGGACGCCAAACATCTCCACGCCCCAGGCCGCCTGCACGCCGAAGATACCCAGCGATGCCAGCCCCATACCTGTCACAATAGTCGCCATCACAATGGCCGGCTCACGCGAGTCAAGCAACATAAAGGCCGGGAACGCGTAGATAATCAGCAGCAGGCAGAAGCAACGATAGGTAATACGACGCCCAAAGCGGTCTGACAGCCAGCCGGCCAGCGGGATGATCAGGAAGCCGAGCAGCGACGCAATAAACACTGCCGTGGTCGCCACGGATTTATCCACTGCCAGTACTTTCACCACATAACCGATAATAAAGCCCTGCGCCAGATACGACGGTCCGTTCTCACCGATGCGCAGTCCGACCATGGTCAGGAAGGCACGGCTGCGACGCCAGAATCCACGGGTGTCCTGCACGGGTGGCTCGGCGGCCAGTACCTGCTCACGTTGCGCTTCCAGCTCGGCTTTTTTGCGTTCAAATACCGGCGTTTCCCGCAGGTGACGGCGGATCCACAGTGCCACCAGCGCAATCAGCGAACTGCACAGGAACGGAATACGCCAGCCCCATTCCTGGAGTGACTGCTGGTCCATCTGAACCACGGCCAGCCATACCAGGGATGCCAGCAGCGTGCCGCTGTTTGAACCCAGGGCGATAATTGAAGAGACCAGCCCGCGACGCTGCGCCGGAGCGTATTCACCCAGCATCACCGTACCGCCGGACAGCTCTGCCCCCGCCCCAAAGCCCTGACTAAAGCGTAGCAGCACCAGACATGCCGGTGCCCATACGCCAATCGAGGCATAGCTGGGGATCAGACCAATCAGCGTGGTGGAGGCCCCCATCAGGATGATGGTCGAGACCATGACGACTTTCCGACCTTTACGGTCGCCCAGCCAGCCAAAGAAGAGCGCGCCAATGGGACGGGCAATAAAGCCAACCGACCAGGTCGCAAACGTAGAGAGGAGTGCCATTGACGGGGTGGCTTCAGGGAAGAAAACATCGCCAAAAATAATACCAGCTGCCAGACCATACAACGCAAAATCGGCGTATTCCATTGCCGTGCCCAGCCAGCAGGAGAGCGTCGCACGCCAGAAATCCTTGCGCCCTTCCGGGGTGGCCAGACGTTCATCAGCCGCCGAGTCGGCTTGCATTGCCATATCCTGTGCAACGCGTTGAGGTGTAGACATGAAAAATTCCCTGAATGAAGAGTTCTGATCGTTACCTTCCCTGGCACGCACTCCTCCTGCGGAGGAAAATTCGCCAGTGAAGATGCCGTGTTACAAAGCATGACGAAAGGTCGATCTGCCCTGAATGAGGGGGTGCTGGAAAATAGGGTCAACCCTGGAGAGGGGAGAGATCTTTTTCTGGTCACCCCGCATCTGGCGGGCAGTAAGGTTCCCTGGTGTTGGAACGCATCTATTCGCTTTGCGCCGACGGTCTAAAATTGACCGGTCGTATAAGTTACGCGAAACAAACATTGACCTTCAGGACGCTGATAACCATCAAGCACCGTGAATTTTCACTACACAGCTATTGTATCTACACGCGTAGATAAATCAAGGAAGCCTGATGACATTAATTAGATTTTCTTGACATTCACCTGTTGGGAGTTGTCAGAAAACCAAATAAAATCAATGAAATAATTAGCCTGAAAAATAGCCGATTTTTTTTCACCGTTCAAACATCACGCGCTCTTAATACAAATGCGCGTTGCGCCGTTGAGCGTATCGTTTTAGCGCAACACTGTGACGGGGAGATGACAGGGCGAGCGCCCCGGAAGTTTGTGTTTCGCCGGGGGGGTGAGTAAGCTGAAACGCGAACTTCACAGGTGAACAATAATGACCATTACATTGATGCGCCACGGCAAGCCTGACCACCACCTGCCCGGTCGCCGTTCTGCGCTGGCGATGGCTGAGTGGTGTGAGGCTTACGATCTGGCCGAGATCTGCGACCTGCCGCCCGAACGCAGTCTGCGGCTGGCTGCGGAAGCGGCGGTGATCGTCACCAGTACGCTGCCGCGTGCACGCTCATCGCTGGCAAAACTCGGTAAACCCGCCAGCCATATCGATGAGCTGTACTGTGAGGTGGCAATGCCCGTCATGCCGCTGACTTTCCCCGCCCTGCCGCCCTTGTTCTGGCTGCCGGTACTGCGGTGTTTGTGGCTGTTTGGTTATGCCGGGAAGGTCGAATCCTGTACTCAGGCCAGGCAGCGGGCAATACTGGCCGCCGATCGGCTGATCGCGCTTTCTGCCGAGGGAAATGTGCTGCTGGTGGGGCACGGTATTATGAACAAGCTGATCGCGCGCAGGCTGCGGCACCTTGGCTGGCTGGGCGAAAAACACGCCAGTAGCCGCTACTGGAGCAGCGCAATCTATCATCCGCCGGTGATTTAACCCCTCTCTGATGTGACTGACCCGGGTCGTGCAGGCCGCATGGGCGCAGTGCCGGAGAGATTACGGTTATTTTTCAATCAGTTCGCAAAAATGCTATTTTGCCTGGAAATGCAGCAGACGCGAGTTAAGCGCTGGATCGCGCCGCTGAGTTACATTATAATCCTGCGCCTCAGGCCCCATAGCTCAGTTGGTTAGAGCACGCGACTCATAATCGCTTGGTCGCTGGTTCAAGTCCAGCTGGGGCCACCAGATTTTACCTGTTAAATCAGGGCATTAAGCCACTTCGTAAGGAGTGGCTTTTTTGTTTCTACCCCATCATTGGCAGCAAAATGGCGATGGAATTTTAACGCCACGCCTTACCACCTGGCGATGGTGCTCATCATAAGATCGTTTATCAATCTTCCTTACCCATTCCCCTGCAACAGCTCGCACTCCCCCTCTGAAAAGACGACAAGTGACAGGCCAATTGATGAAATATCTATTCACTTATCTATTCATTCAGTGATTCAACATTATGCCTGATCGCTTCGACACGATACGCCTGCCGCTCAGTCAGAGGTCAAAAAACTACGATAACTCATTGAAAAAATGAAAATTACCCAACCAACACTGTCTCGCCCTTTTAGGGGATCTGGTGATGATCTTGTTAGAATCCAGGCAAGCTCATCTATTCAAAATAGTGGACTCAACGTTCCTGAGCGGTTCATTTTCCCGATCAACCTACTTCAGGTAGCTACTCCACCCGCACCACCACCTTCCCCTTCGCTCGCCCGGTTTCGACATACGCCAGCGCCTCCCGGGTTTCGGCGAAGGGAAACACCCGGTCGATCACGGGCCGGATCGCCCCCGATTCCACCAGGGTGCCGATCTCAGCGAGCTGCTCGCCGCTGGCGCGCATAAAGACAAACGAATAGCGTATGCCGCGCCGTTTAGCCTGCCTCCGGATGCGGTAACTCAGCAGGCGCATCACCTGCTTCAGCCCCCAGGAGAGCCCCTGTTCCGTGGCAAATGCCGGGGTTGGCGGGCCGGAGATGGAGATCAGCTGGCCGCCGGGTTTCAGCACCTGCAGCGATTTTGCCAGCACATCAGCGCCAAGGCTGTTCAGCACCACGTCGTAATCGTGCAGCAGGGTAGAGAAATCCTCCGTTTTATAGTCGATCACCACATCCGCCCCCAGCGCTTTGACCCACGCCGCACTGGCGGCACTGGTGGTGGTCGCCACATACGCCCCCAGGTGTTTCGCCAGTTGAATGGCCACGGTGCCGACGCCACCGGACCAGGCGTGGATCAGCACCTTCTGCCCTTTTTTCAGTTTTGCCGTCTCTACCAGCACCTGCCAGGCGGTCAGGCTGACCAGCGGCAGGGAAGCGGCCTCTTCCATACTGAGACTGGCAGGTTTTAACGCCAGATCGCGCTCACTGAGCGCAATAAATTCAGCAAAGGTGCCCATACGTCGTGCGTCAGGTCGTGCATACACCTCGTCCCCGGGGCGGAAGCGCTGCACCTCCGCGCCGACCCGCACCACCACGCCCGCGAGGTCGTTACCGAGGATCAGGGGCAGAGGATACGGCAGGATCATTTTGAATTCCCCCTGGCGAATTTTGGCATCCAGCACGTTGATGCTGGCCGCCTTTACCTGCACCAGCACGTCGTCGCCGCGCAGCGCGGGCTCCGGCATCTCAGCTATTCGTCCGCCGTTTTGACGGCCATAACCGTCAATGATATACGCCTGCATAATCTGTCTCCCGCCATTGATTCAGTGCTGTGTCTGTTCGCCCCTGAGCCTTCAGGGGCAACCGTGCAATAACGCCTCGCGCTAGGCCAGCTTCAGGTTTTTACGAATGCCCGCGTCCAGCACGCTGTCCGGCGCAAAATGACGTAACAACCGCAGCCGGGCAGCGGCCTTACCGGCGGTATAACGGCGTTGAGGCCTGGCGGCACGCGCGGCTTTCAGCACCACAGCGGCGACCACAGAGGGGGCGTCAGCGCTCGCCATCGCCTGACCGACCGCAAGGCTGACCGTCTCCCGCTCGCCGGCATACTCTGTCAGCAGCGCATCCGCCATCAGGTTATTCGCCTCAAACGGGGTGCGGATATAGGCCGGTTCGATGACCGACACCCGGATCCCCCGATTGCGCAGCTCATGATCGAGCGCTTCCGAATACCCCGCCACCGCATGTTTACTGGCGACATACAGCGCCACATACGGCACGGGTACCAGCCCGAGGATGGAGCCAATATTGATGATCCGCCCGCTGCCCTGCTGCCGCATATGGGGAACCACCGCACGGATCATCCGCACCATGCCAAAGAAATTGATATCAAACAGCGCCTGCGCCTGCAGCACAGAGCTCTCTTCCGCACCCGCCGGGCTGAGGCCGACTCCGGCATTGTTCACCAGCAGGTCGATACGACCTTCACGCTGCATCAGCTCGCTGACGGCCTCTGCCACTGATGCCTCCCGGGTGACGTTCAGCGCCAGCATCGGCAGCGATCCGGGCGCAGTGTCGGCAGCGCGTCTGCTGGTGCCGTAGATGGTGTAACCGGCCTGCAACAGCGCCTCCGCCGTCGCTTTGCCTATGCCGGACGACGCGCCGGTGACCAGTGCAACGGGTTTAGTGGATGTCATGGGCACGATCTCCGGTCAGGAGGGTGAACAGGCCGGTGTCGGGCTGTAAGCAGGTCAGTCTCATGGCGGCGCTCTCTTTAATCGGGTTTATAGATGATGGTTATCATCATTGCGTTTTTAGATGATGTATGACATATATAATAAATGTCAATCAACATTTAAAAACAACGAGGCATCCACATGAAATACACCACGTTTGGCCGTAACACCGGTTTACGCGTCTCTGAGCTGGCGCTCGGCACCGGTAACTTTGGTACCGGCTGGGGCTATGGTTCGGAAAGGGAAGAAGCAAAGCTGGTCTTTGACAGCTACGCCGAAGCTGGCGGTAACTTTATTGATACCGCCGATGCCTATCAGTTTGGCCAGTCCGAACAGCTGGTCGGGGAGTTTATCGCCGCAGAGCGCGATCACTTTGTGGTCGCGACAAAATACACCCTGGGTGCCTCCCCCGCAGGCGGGATCTCACGCACCGGTAACAGCCGGAAGAATATGATCCAGTCGGTGGAGAGCAGCCTTAAGCGGCTGAAAACCGACCGTATCGATCTGCTGTGGGCGCACTTCGATGACCAGCTAACGCCGCTGGAGGAGATCGTGCGTGCTTTCGACGATCTGGTGCGGGCCGGTAAGATCCAGTATGCCGGATTATCAAACTTCCCCGCCTGGCGTGTGGCCCGCGCAGATACCCTCGCAGAGCTGCGCGGCTGGTCGCGCATTGCCGGGATCCAGGTAGAATACAGCCTGGTGCAGCGCACCGCCGAGCGCGATATGCTGCCGATGGCCGAAGCCCTGGGCATGGCTGCAACGCTGTGGTCACCGCTGGGTGGTGGCCTGCTTACCGGCAAATATCGTCAGAGCAACGAAGGCCGTCTGACCGGCTTCGGCGGGCGGCTGGTGCATACCGAGCAGGACACCACCCTGCTGGATACGGTGATTGCCATTGCCGGGGAGCTGCAGATCCTGCCGCTGCAGGTCGCCATCGCCTGGCTGCAGCATAAAGCCGCCCGCGCCAGCACCAGCCTGATCCCGATCCTGGGTTCACGGCACCAGGGGCAGTTAAACGATACCCTGCAGGCCCTGACGGTCAGACTGGAGGCGGCCCAGGTCGAACGGCTGGATGCCGTCAGCGCAATCCCGGCCGGCACCCCGCATGAGCAGATTGCCGGAACATTACCCTCGACCCGGGGCGGCATGGACCTGGCGTCAGGCTGGCCGCCGCGCGCCTGAGTCCGTGAGTGAAGTAGCATCACCGGTTGAGTCAGTGAGACGCATCCCCTAAGATGAGGCCCGGATAAAGCAGGAGAAGACAATGGCGCGGGTATCAAAACAGCAGATGGAACGTCACCGCGAGGAGATTATCAGCGTCTCCTCGGCGCTCTTTCGTGAGCGGGGTCTGAACGGCGTCAGCGTCAACGATCTGATGGCCGCCGCCGGGTTAACGCACGGCGGTTTTTATGGTCACTTTAACTCCAAAGACGATCTGGCGGCCATCGCCAGCCGCAAGGCCTTTGACGACTCGCGGGCGCGCTGGGAGGCGATGCCAGGCCATCGGGATCTGCACGCGCTGGTGGAACACTATCTCTCCCCTGACCACCGTGACGGGGTTCAGGGCGGCTGTGCGATCGCGGCGTTAGCCAGCGATATCGCCAGGGAAAGCCCGGATAAACCGGTGCGCAACGTCTGGCTTGAGGGCGTAGAAGGGATGCTGGCGATGCTGGAGTCGGTCTCTGACTGCGGGGATGAGGCGCAGCGCCGTCAGCGGGCTCTGATGCAGCTTGCGCTGCTGACCGGGGCACTGACGCTGGCCCGGGCCACGTCCGGGGACGGCCTGTCCGATGAATTCCTGACCGCCGCAAAAGACGCATTGCTGGCAGAGAAGAAGATCTAGCGATCAAAAAAGGGAGTGGTTAACCAGATTGAAGGCGCGCTGACCGTCGGCCAGCAGGCGCTGATGGAACGCCAGCACGCTGTCAGGCGTCAGCGCCTGCAAGTCGGTGATACCAGGCTGAGAAATCATCTGTTGTGCCTGCAGCCAGCGATCGCGACTGGCTTCCAGCGCCCCGCCCGGCACCTGCTGCTGTTCCTTCAGCAAAATCTGGCATGTTTCCCACAGGGCCTGCGGGCTGAGCGTCGCCAGCTCGGTATTCATCTGCACTAAAAAGTGGTCAATGTATGCCGCCAGCTCCGCCGTCGTGAGATGCGGGGATTGCAGCGCAAACAGGATACCCGATCGCCCCGCCACCTGATAAAAACGACAGCTCACCACATAGCCAATATTCTGTTCCACGCGCAGGCGCTGGAAAAACAGCGGCTGATAAATCATCGCCAGCAGCTGCCAGGCGGCCAGGCACGCCGTACTCTCCTCCACCAGCGGGCAGAAGCGCAGCAGGGCGGCCTCCGGGCTGCGTGTTGCCACCCGGTATTCAGGCTGTGGCGTTAAAGCCTCAGGCAGCGCACGTTTCGCCGGGTTAATGGCAGCCGGAAAGGCACTCAGCAGGCAGGCGAGCTGCCGGTGCAGCGCGTGATCGCCGCCTTCCAGTACCGCACGCCAGGGGAGGTTGAGCGGCGTCTGGGCGTCTGCGGGAGGGTGCAGCGGCTGCAACTTTTCCGGCAGCGCACCGAGTAATGCCCGCACGGCAATATCATCGTGCAGCGCCTGACGCTGGCGCAGAGACTCACGCTCACCGCGTGCTATCACCCCAGGCGGAATAGCCGCCAGCAGCGCATTTAGCGATGCCAGGGTGCTGACCATCAGCCCCGCCTCCCCCTGTAACTGGACAAGCCAGCGTCCCTGCGGGCAACCGATCGCCAGTTCGCCCCCGCGATGGGCACAACCCGCCGCCAGCGCCCGCAGACGGGCCTGCACGATCTGCCCCCAGGGGGCTGGCAGGTTGCATTCAGGACTGAGCAGCAGCACAGCGGGCGATTCATCGCGGCGATGATGGGCCAGCGTTGCCTGACGCACAGGCAACGTGGGGATGGCAGGCGGCAGGGTGTGTGGGAAGAACACGAACGCCTCGCCTGAGCTATCAGGCTGTACCGGTGCCCGAACGCCCGGCTGGCAGGCCAGCGTCCAGCCCTGCACCTCGAGCTGATCCAACGGGGTGCTGTCAGCAATCCACAGCCGTGATAAGGGCGCGGCAGAGAGCAGTGGGAACAGTATCGCGCCCTCGTCGTCCCCGGCCGGAGCAAAACCAAAGGCACGTTCGCGCAACTGATCCATCACCGGCAACTGCGCGAAGCGACGGCTGGCCAGCTGCGCGTAATGAGCGCGCTGCGCGGGCGTCAGTCGGCCCAGCTGTGCCAGCCAGCGATGGACGCACGCTTCAGCCCGATCGGCATCCCCGGCGTCCACCAGAACCAGTTCAAGGGTGATCACCGCCTGCTGTGCGCTGCGATACGGTAACAACAAGCGGGCAGCATCGCACAGTGCCTGCTCGCGCAGCGTGGCCATCAGGCTGCCCGCCGCTTCGTCCAGCAGCAGCTGGCGCAGCACTGTCAGCCCGCCGTCGATACGTTGGTTCAGCAAAAAGGAGAGACGCAGGCGCGGCGCACCGGTCAGTTGCAGGGCGATATCACGCTCAGCAGCGAGCGTTAATGCAGGCAACGCCGGGGGAAGCGCCACGCCCGCCGGGAAGGCTTCGGCGGCCTGTTGGGCCAGTGACCACAGCGCCGCGATCGGCTGCGGTCCCTGCACCCACAGCGTCACCGTATCCGCATGGTAATAACGCTGATGGAACTGCTGCAGCGCCGCACGCAGCGCAGTGTGATCGTCGCCAAAGCCCGCTGCATTACCCGTCTGAAAGCGGTGCCACAGATGGGAAACGAAGGCTGTGCTCAGCGCCGCATCACACAGCGTGTCCTGATGGTCGGCCAGCAGGCGGCATTCGGCATCAATAGTCGCGACCTCCTGGCGGATCGCGCTGGCAGATAACAGCGGTGCCACCAGCATATCCGTCAGTCGGGGCAGCGCATCGGCCAGTTGTTCGGGGGCGCACTCGAAAAAGTACGCCGTGCTGCTGCCGAGCGTGGTGGCGTTCAGCCGTCCGCCGCGTGCGGGCAGCCAGGCCATCAGCCGCTGGTCATCCTGAAAAGCCTGGCTGCCGGCAAACAGCAGGTGCTCCAGCAGATGGGCCAGCCCCGGCCACGCGTCCGGTTCATGATGGCTGCCCACCTCCACCTGCAGCAGCGCGGCGGCGCGTGTGGCCTGCGGATCGTGGATCAGCTCAACCCGTAAACCGTTGCTTAAGCGTCGCGGCAGATGCTGCATCCGTTACCCTTTAAAGATCAGCTGAGCGTTGACCCGCTGTGAGTTCGCGCGGTTGCGGAACTGGAGCTGGCTCACCTGAATATTGGTACAGTTGGCCTGCTCACGCGCCTCAAGGATCATACCGTGATGCTCTGATTTACTGCACACCGGGTCAGCATTATCCGCATTGCCGGTCAGCATAAAGGCCTGACAGCGGCAGCCGCCAAAGTCCTTCTCTTTTTCTGAACAGGAACGACAGGGTTCCGGCATCCAGTCAAAGCCGCGATAGCGGTTAAAGCCGAAAGAGTGAAACCAGATATCTTCCAGGCTCTGTTCCAGCACCGACGGAAACTGCACGGGCAGCTGGCGCGCGCTGTGGCACGGCAGCGCCATGCCTTCCGGCGTGACGCTGAGAAAGATCGCCCCCCAGCCGCCCATGCAGCCCTTAGGCCGCTCTTCGTAATAATCGGGCGTGACAAACAGCAGGTTAGCCAGGTTATCGCTGGCGGCCATTTTCTCGCGATAGCGATGCACCACCGCTTCCGCCCGCTCGATCTGCTCACGCGTGGGCAGCAGCCCTTCGCGGTTGAGCTGGGCCCAGCCGTAAAACTGGCAGGTGGCCAGTTCGACATCGTCCGCTTCCAGCTCAATACAGAGTTCGATGATACGGTCGATCTGGTCGATATTATGGCGGTGCAGCACGAAATTCAGCACCATCGGGTAACCGTGTGCCTTCACCGCCCGCGCCATCTCCAGCTTCTGCTGAAACGCTTTCTTTGATCCGGCCAGGGCCGCATTCAGCACTTCATCACTGGCCTGGAAGCTGATCTGGATATGATCCAGCCCGGCTTCCGCAAAGGCGTCGATCTTCTTCTGCGTCAGGCCGATGCCGGAGGTGATCAGATTGGTGTAAAAACCCAGATCGCGGGCGGCCTTGATCAGCTCAGGCAGATCCTTACGCACCAGCGGTTCCCCACCGGAGAAACCGATCTGCACTGCGCCCATCGCCCGCGCCTGTTTAAACACCTCGATCCACTGCGCGGTGGTCAGCTCTTTTTCCTGCTGCGCAAAGTCCAGCGGGTTAGAGCAGTACGGGCACTGCAGCGGACAGCGGTAGGTCAGCTCGGCCAGCAGCCAGAGCGGCGGTTTAACGGCTGGGTTAAGCGGGTTCACGGAAGATAATCCACTTCTGTTCGCGGGCTGCCGCGAAGAACTCTTTCACGTCATCATCCACGCCGCCCGCTTCCGGGAAACGCGTGTTCAGCACCGCGATAATGTCGGCCAGCGTGCGCTGCCCATCGACCAGTTCGAGGATCAGGGTGGCACTGTCGTTCAGTTTTGCCATGCCTTCCGGGTAGAGGATCACATGGCAGTTCTGTACTTCTTCCCACTGCAGGCGGTAGCCACGGCGGAACATCGGGGTGGTTTGCTCATTGATCACAGCAGTTTTCCTCTGTGCCAGACCGCCTGGTCCGTCACGGTATGGTACGGCGGGCGGTTGAGGACGTAAGCCAGGGTCATGGCGTCCAGCATGGTCCACAGGATATCGAGTTTGAACTGTAAAATTTCCAGCATCCGCTGCTGTTTTTCCACGGTGTTACAGTATTCCAGCGCCAGCTGTAAACCATGCTCTACGTCGCGGCGCGCCTGGCTCAGACGGCCACGGAAATAACCGTATCCCTCTTCTTCAATCCAGGTGTAGTGCTGTGGCCAGCTGTCGAGCCGCGACTGGTGGATCTGCGGTGCAAACAGCTCGGTCAGCGAGCTACAGGCCGCTTCCTGCCACACCGCGCGGCGGGCAAAGTTAACGTAAGCATCCACGGCGAAACGCACGCCGGGTAAGACCATCCGCTCAGAAAGCAGCACCTCACGATCCAGCCCTACGGCTTCCCCCAGCCGCAGCCAGGCTTCGATGCCGCCATCACTGTCGCCCTGCCCGTCATGGTCGAGAATGCGTTGCACCCACTTACGCCGCGTCAGCGGATCCGGGCAGTTCGCCATGATCGCCGCATCTTTCAGCGGGATGCGGGTCTGGTAATAAAAACGGTTCGCCACCCAGCCCTGGATCTGTTCGCGCGTGGCCTCACCGTTATGCATGGCAATATGGAACGGATGGTGGATATGGTAAAAAGCACCGCGATCGCGCAGCGCCTGTTCAAACTGTTCCGGGGTCATCAGCGTCGGTTGGGTCATAGTTCAATACTCATGCCATCATAACTGACCTCAATGCCCCGCGCAGTCAGCGCCTGGCGCTCGGCAGAGGATTCATCAAGGATCGGGTTAGTGTTATTAATATGGATCAGGATTTTACGTTTTGCCGGCAGACGGCTCAGCACCGTCATCAGGCCCTGCTCTTCACCCAGCGCCAGGTGGCCCATGTCGCGGCCCGTATTGCGTCCGACGCCGGTATTCGCCAGCTCGTTGTCCTGCCACAGCGTGCCATCAATCAGCAGGCAGTCGGCCTGCGCCATTAACGCCAGCAGCGGCGCATCGGGCTCACCTAAGCCTGGCGCATACAGCAGCTTACTGCCGCTGGTGGTATTTTCGATCATCAGCGCTATGTTGTGGCCCGGGAGCGGTCGCCCGCGATACGGTGAATAGGGGGGCGCATTGCTGAGAATCGGGATCGCGGTAAAGGTTAACGCCGGGCAGACCGCCACAGAGAAAGGCTGCGCGGGCGCAATGGCGTGGTGGATCAGTCCGCCGTTCCAGTGCTTTAGCATGGTAAAGATCGGGAAGCCGCTGGTCAGATCCGCGTGCACTTCCGGGGTACACCACACCGGATGCGGGCAACCTTCACGCAGGTTAAGTAAACCGGTGCAGTGGTCGATCTGGCTGTCGGTCAGAATGATCGATCCTATCGCCGTGCCGCGCAGCACGCCCTGCCTGTGCAGCTCCGGGTTGGCGGCAATCTGGTGGCAAATATCCGGTGAGGCATTACACAGCACCCAGTCGGTACCGTTATCACTGACGGCAATCGAGGACTGCGTCCGCGCGGTGGCGGGGAGAGTGCCGTCACGTACGCCCTGGCAGTTGTGACAGTGACAGTTCCATTGTGGGAAACCACCGCCAGCCGCAGAGCCGAGAACTTTGATTTTCATGGGTCAACCAGCAGAAGAAATAAAAATGCCTGCTACAGCGCAGGCATCCACATGACTTACCTGAATAATTCGTGCTGTCGCAGTGACAGTGCGAAGTAGGAAGATCAGGCATTAGCCTAAATAATTCGAGTTGCAGCAAGGCGGCAAGTGTGAGAATCCCCGGGAGCTTACTCAGGTAAGTGACCGGGGTGAGCACACGCAGCCAACGCAGTTGCAGCTTGAAGTATGACGGCGAATTAGCGGTTGGAGATGTACAGAGTCACTTCCAGGCCCAGACGCATATCGATAAAGGTCGGTTTAGTCCACATAGTCATTTCCTCAGGTGTTTAAAAAACGGCCGCACTGCATTCAGTGTCGGCAAATGATCGTCATGTTGTCAAATTACAGGAATTTGGCGGCACAGATGTTGCGCCTATGATAAATCGATATCAACCCTAAAATCTGCGCGGTTTATGCTGTTTTTGAACTATTTGGTTCAAAATGCAGGTCTTATGTACCCCAGGTTTTTTTCAGTACCCGCAGCCAGTTGGTTCGACAGAGTTTAGCCAGCAGCGGTTCCCCGTAACCCGCTTCACGCAGCGCATCCAGCAGGCGCGGCAGCCCGGTCACATCCCCGATCTCGTTGGGCAGGTTGATGCCGTCAAAATCCGAGCCAAAAGCAACGCGGTCTTCCCCCAGTTTTTCCAGCAGATAATCGAGGTGCTGCACCATCACACTGAGCGGCATATCGCCGTCACGTTTGCCGTCAGGGCGCAGAAACGCCGTACCGAAGTTCAGCCCCACCAGCCCGTCGCTTTCTGCAATAGCGGCCAGCTGGCTGTCGGTCAGATTGCGCGGTTGCGGGCATATGGCATGGACATTTGAGTGGCTGGCCACCAGCGGCGCTTCGCTCAGGCGCGCCGTGTCCCAAAAGGCTTTTTCATTCATGTGCGACAGGTCGATCATCAGGCGGCGCTGATTGCAGGCGCGGATCAGACGCTTACCTGCAGCGGTCAGCCCGTCTCCGGTATCCGGTGAACCCGGGAAGCTGCCGCTGATCCCCGTACCAAAGCGGTTCGGCAGATTCCAGAAGGGCCCGATGCTGCGCAACCCGGCCTGCTGCCAGCTTTCCAGCTGGCTGAGATCCTCATCCAGCGCGTCTGCACCTTCCATATGCATCACCATCGCCAGCACGCCGTTTGCCATACACTGCTCGATGTCGCTGACGCCGCGGCAGATTTTCGCCTGGCCTGCCGACTGCGCCTCCAGCTGGTGCAGGATGGCGATCTGCTCTCCGGTGATGGTCAGCGCATCGAACGGCTCTGCCTGACGCGTGGGGAACTTCGCCACGTAATCCGCTGGCGGCACAAAAATCGCAAACAGACCGCCGGCAAAGCCGCCTTCGCGCATCCGCGTCAGGTCAAGATGGCCACTGAGGCGCTGATGCAGGAAAGCCTGCGCCGGATCCTGCGCATGGTGCAGCCAGAGATGCAGTAACACATCGTTATGACCGTCAAAGAGGGGAGCGTTCGGAGAAGAGTTTGTCATGGTTGCGCCAGCGTTCGCCTGAGAAGCAGAACAGGATAGCGCAGTTTGGCGGGATGGGGGACAGGCAAAAACCAGGGCGGGCACAAACCCGCCGCTGGGGTTAGCTGCCAAGACGGCTGGTACGGGTTTTCACCGCTGCCGGTGGCGGCGTGGTTGCCTCCACCGGCCGGGCCACAATTCCGGTAATACTCTCCATCGATTTAAAGGTACAACTGCAGTTCAGATTCTGGCACTGGTGATAGCGTTCCTTGGTCTCACTGCTGAGTATCCGGCTGGAACGGGCATGGCTGTTATGCTGGCAAATCGGGCAAGGCATCATGGCTGACCTCCACTGGTCATCAGTTAAACTCACACATTGTGAATTTAACTAATTATATTCACTTAAAGTGAATCATCAAGTGGTTTTTTCACTTCCCGTGACATTATTCGGTTTAACGTCAATGTCCCAGGTTTCACCACCCACCGATTTTTCCAGGTTCACCGTTGTACGAAATCCATTATTATCAATCACATGATTCACTTTGATTATTGTCCACTGTTGGGCATCAATCATCGTTTTGAACCCGCTCAACCGTATCGGTGTTTCCGGTATCAACACTGGCATTCCCTGAGCAATCACAAAACTCATGCTCGCGGTCATCGCCTGGCGTTTCTTCCAGTCAGCCTTCGCGGCGTCCATCGCCTCTTCCTGGGTTTTAAATACCCCAGGTATCTGAGCATAACGTTCATAAAGCGGCTGCGGGATGTCCTGTCTGGCCGTGCCGGGAAAACGCTCGGGTTGGTTTTCAGGGATGACTCGGAACACTCTCACCGTGCCACTGCTGGCTTTATCGAGCTGCATCCATTTGGCCTTAACGCCACTAAAATGCATCTGTGATACCACCTGATAATCATGCTTATCACCGTCTTTACGTGTGAGCAGGAGTTGTGGGATCGCCTGCCCACTGACGGTTTTGTTCGCCCCCCGTACCAGCATCAACACTTTGTCCTTCTTGATCGTGACCGTTGCACCATATTTTGTTGCCATGGTGGTCAGAAACTGCGCGTCGGTAAGACCACTCTGATCTTCATGAACAATCTCAATTGAGGCCAGTTCACCAGCAACTTCTGCCCCAAGTTCATTGCGTTTCGCAATCTGCAATACCATGGCCCCCAGCGTGGTCTTATCGTATGAATGGTTTCCCTTTTCCATTAACGAATCACTCAGATTGGCGCTGCGCCCGACCAGCTTCAACTGATCGGGAGCACCGCTGTGATGCAACTCATCAATAACAAAATCCCCTTTGCAGAACAGTGGCCTGCCCTGCCAGCCGATATACACCCGCAGGATAGCGCCACGCTGCGGCATCATGAGCCTGCCATCACTGTCATCCAGTAACAGCGTCAGCGCGTCAGCTTCTAAACCGCGAGCATCATCAATGGTCATACTCAGCAGGCGTGGCCGCAGATTCTCAGTGATATCCAGATTATTGAGTTGAATCAGATAGTCAGGTGCCAACGGCGCACCGATATCCACCGGTAAACTGTTATTCATACGATGCTCCCTGCCAGGGTTGAGACCTGGGAACTCACATTGCCGTAAATTCGCTCCGCCTGCTGCTTGAGATCACCAAACATGGCACTTCTCGATTCATCGACTCGTTTCAGTTTTAGCGTAAAATTGATCTTCCGAGCCGTGCCGTTTTCCAGTAAGTCAGCATGCACACCGTTGATATTTTCAATGACAAACATGCCATAAAGAAATCCTTCACCATTGAGTAAAGGCCATGCCTGCCCCGCTTCTGCTATATCCATCAGCGCCGCCAACGCAGGAGCTCCCCCGGTGATTTCCGGGCGCAACTCGCCCTGCAACGTCATGTTTTCTTCGCCGACACCCAGAAACTGTTGTGCCGGGCGAGTACCAATACGGCTGCCCGCTGCCCAACGATACGCACTTTCCTGCGTCATCGTCTGAAATGGCAAAGTGCGACGTTTAAAAATAAACATACCGAGTATCATCATCATGGTTTATTGCCCCCAGAAGCTGCTGCGTTGGTTGATAGCAGCACGCGCCTGCGTTTGCTGCTGATGGTTGTCGATCATCGTGCGAACCTCCGCTTCCCCCATACCTGTAGGAACGTTGATCACATAGCTGCTGTTAAAGGTGTTCTGCTGGCTGTTGCTGGTGCTGGACGCTGTAACGGGTTGATAGCGGGCACCGCCAAAGGCGACAGGTGCGGGAGTATCCGGCGCAGCGAAGTCTGCGCCCCCCAGGGCGACCGAGGGACGCTGTGCTGACGGATCGTCACTCAGCGAGGTTTCTGCATCGGCCGCTTTTTTATCGGCTAACCCAAGCTTTTCCAGCAGCCAGGTGACTTTTCCACCGAGCGTACGTAAAATCGTCAGGGGCAAACTCAATCCATTTACCAAAGCCTCACCGACAAAACGCCCAAGATTCCCCAGCTGCTCCAGCTTCTGCGCCGTCATTTCAATCGGTGAGAAAAACGCCTTTATACTGTCAAAAGCACTATCAATCTGCTTACCTGCCTCATCAAAAATGACCGTTAACGGTTTAAATGCGTCGAATAGTGGCGTCAGCACAGCGCTGATCCCTTCAACCACCCCGCCAAAGAACGCGCTGAGCGGCTCCCAGTACTGGTAAATCAACGCAGCAGCGCCGACGATAGCGGCAATGGCTATACCGACAGGCAACGTGATCGCCCCCAGCGCCGCAGCGATCGCCCCACCAGCAAAAGTAAACACGCTACTCAGGATCCCAGCGCCCGCCATCAACAGATTCAGCCCACTGAGCACCGGTACCACCACCGAGCCGATCGCCCCCAGCGCACCGACGAGGATCACCCCGGCCGCCACCAGTTGGGTGATCCCGCCCGCCAGCGCGGGGTTGTCCTGGATCCATTGATCAACGCCGGTTAATAGCCCGGTGGCGGTCTGCGTCAGGGAACGCAGCGTACCGTCCAGTTGGGTAAACACTGTCAGGCTGATGCTGTCGATCGCCGCATTAAGCTGGCCGATATCCCCCGCGAGGTTATCGGCGGCGGGCATGGCGATGGCGGACGGCGGGCGGACATCAGACGATGTTGCCGCCTCCTTTGGCGGCGCGCCCGACCGTGCCGCCATCACCTGATAGCCCGGCTGCAGCAGCTTCGCCCCCTGGCGCGCCACGCCCATCGCCTGGCTGCTGACCGCACCGATTTTATCCACCACGCCCTGCCCGGTCTGAAAGCGCTGCTGCACCTTGCCTTGCCCGAGCTGAAAGCGCTGCTGTGCTTTATTAAGGTTATTTCTGACACGCTGCGGGCGCTCATGCGCCTCGGTCACGCGGATCACCTGCAGGCGTTCCTTACTGGCGTCGAGTGCGGATTTGCTGTTGCGCGTTGCTGCCCGGGTACGTTCGGCGCTGGCCCTCAGCGCCACGCGCTGCTGAAACATCGCAAGGCCGAGGGATTGGGTTTCCCCCGGCAGATCGTTTAAAAACAGGTTCGCCCGGATCACCGCTTTGCGCAGCCCATCCAGACCGAGGTTAATACTCATCACGACTCTCCACTCTGTGTACCGCTACGCACAATGGCCTTATGCCGCCAGTCGAGCAGTTCTGCCAGCGACATGGCGTTCATCTCCGACGGCGGCCAGTGAAAGATGGCGGCGATATCCGCCATCAGATCTTCTACCGTCAGGCCGTTGGGCCAGCGGACGTGTCCGGTTTCGCGGACAAAAAACCGATCACCCGTCCGCCCAGCTCAATCAGATCGACCGGGTCGAGATTGAGGCATTCCGATTTGGTCAGGTTCGGCAGCGTGATACGCGGCAGAACAGTGATCAACGCGTCGACGTCCGATCCGGCCAGATCGACCAGACGCGTACCGCGCAGCGTGCCGGCGTTGGGTTTAATCAGTTCCACGCTGTTAATCACGGTGTCGCCACGCACGATCGGCGTGACCAGCTGGAGGGTATTTTCTGCTTGTGACATAAGCGTTCCTTTACGGGTAAAGCGGGTCGGATATGCCCGACTCCTGCGGGGTATGCAATTAGGGGCGGGTCTGCCCGCCCCCTGCGGTTACGTCATTACGGGACGGGTTACACCAGGCCGATGTTTTTACGGTGCCCGGCCAGGCGGTCGACACCATTCACTATCTCGACCATGTTTACAGTGTCGATTTCGATCAGCGGTTTACCGTTCCAGGTCAGCTTGTAATAGGTGCATTTGGTGGTGATTTTGGTTTCACTCTCCTCACCCTGCTTACTTTCACCAAAATCGAACTGCTGATGCTTGCCGCGCAGTTCCACCTCCACTGCGATGGTCTCGTCGGTGTCGTCACGCTGGTAAGATCCCATAAAGCGCAACGGCACCGTGGCCCCGCCCCACTGGGTAAGGATGCGATCGTCGAGTCCGGCAAGGGTCCATTCAAGATCCAGCGCATCGTCTTCCAGACCGTTATCAATGTGCGCCACGCCGTTCATGCCGCCGCCGCGATAGGGATCCAGCTTGCGCGCCAGTTTCGGCAGCGTCAGCGAGGTCACCACACCCTGGTAGCTGTTAGCATCGTTGAATAAATTCAGGTATTTCAGTTTCTTGGGCATTGCCATGGGGTTTTCTCCTTAGCGGTTCACAGAAGCGGCGAAGTTCGCCAGGTAGCTGTCGGTAATACGCTGACGCAGCGTCAGATCTTCCAGCGGCGGCACCGGGGTGTAGTCGTAGTCGATATACAGCTTGCCGGCTTTCAGGCTCTCCTGATTATTGGCGCTTTCGTCGTACCAGCAGTTGGCGCCCAGCAGGTAACCGGCGTTGATCAGCTCGCGGAATTTCGCGTTGATGCCGGCGATGATTTCGCGCACCAGCGTGGGCGTCAGCGGTTTGTCGTTGGCCCACATATGCGCATCGGCCATGGTGTCGGCAATCACCTGCGCCGAGCGGGTGTAGTTCTCGAAGGCGAACAGCGGGTCATCGCTACAGGTGCGGTTGCCCCAGAAGCGGAAGCCGTCTTTGCGGACCAGGGTGGTCACGCCGGCTTCGTTCAGCAGGTCGGCATCGGTACCGGTCTGCTGCAGATCCCAGAACACCGAGGCGGAAACGCCAGTGACGCCGTTAACGCCAACGTTGGACAGGGTCTTATGCCAGCCGGTGTCGTTGTCAATTTTGGCGCGCAGTCCGAGCGCCCGCGCCGTCGCCCAGGCGGTGTCGGCCTCGCTGGTACGGGTGTTCCAGGCCACAAAATCTGGCCAGATCACCATCAGCTCGCGCTGGCTGAAGTTATCGCGATACTTGATGGCTTCCGTCAGGGTTTTACAGCCATACGCCGAGATATAACCGAACGCACGCAGCTGCTGGCACACCGAGGCCAGGGCGGTGGCAACCTCCAGCGAGTCCAGCCCTGGCACGCCAAGAATGCGCGGTTTTACGCCGAGATCGGTCTGCGCACTCAGTAGCGCCTTCATCCCGGTATAACGCCCGTTCTCGTCAGTGCCGCCGATAATGTTGCTGGTTGTCTCAGCGGCGTCTTTACCTTCCGCTACGCGCACCACAACGGTCACCGGCTTGCTCTGGTCGGCAATCGCACGCAGTGACTGCGCCAGGGTACCCTGGGTACCGGCTTTACCCAGCGCGGCCAGGACATCGGTGATCAATACCGCCGTATTCAGCGGGAAGGTGGTGGCATCGGCATCTTCTGCAGTACAGATCATGCCGACGATGGAAGTGGAAACCGCTGAGATGCTGCGGGTTCCGTCATTCACTTCTACGACGCGTACGCCGTGGTGGTAATTTGCCATCTTTGTTGCACTCCTTTGTTGGGGTGAGGTCATGATGACAAGAAATTAACGGGCGGGCATGCGATGGGCGTTGTGGGGAGAAGGGGACAACGCAACATTTAAAAAGTTAATATAAACAGTCAGTTAAAAAGATAAAAAACCTGTTCAACGACGACAGAATGTTTTAAAAAACAAAAAAAAGCGCCCCTACCTGTCAGCAGAGGAGCTCTTCATTAAACGTGCGATAAGGCGGAAAACAGCGTACTACGCGCTGCGATACCAGCCCATTAACTTGATAAAACTGTTGGTAATGGCCAATGCCGCGCCCGACCCCGTACTGGCGGTGGTACCGGAAACGGTGTGGGTGTGGGCTCCGATACCAACGGTGTGTGAGTGAGCGCCAATCGCAACGGTATGGGAGTGAGCGCCAGAATTTGTCAATAAAGAATTATCCGTCGACCCCTGTCGGGTTGGAATGCTATCCCCACCACCTGTCTGAAGGCCCCTTGCTCCATACCAGCTTTTTAATCCATGAGTGTGGTCGCCCTTAACATCTGTAGTTACATTCCCGTGATTAAAACTGCTCGTGGTCTTCGTACCATAATCAAACGAACTGGTTGTCCCCGAGAAGGTGTGGTTATGCGCGGGCAAATTCGCCACCGACAGGCTGACCGCATCCGCGCCCCCGGTAGTAAAGGCATCGCTCCCGTCCGCTTTCGCCAGGCGAATGGTTCTGTTTTCACCAATATATTTCCACGTCGTGCCGGGGAATAACGTATTCGGGTTTTTATTCTGGGCAAACCAGGTGACGATCCCGACCGGATAGATCTCGTTCAGAACGTTGCGGTTAGCCAGATCGTATGCGGCTTTCACCGCTTTTGGTGTCGCAGCCTGCGTTTCACTGCTGCTGTTGGTGGCGCTGCTCAGCATCACCACCCCCTTTGCCGCGAGCGTCGCATCAGGCTGAGTGCGGTTAGCCAGGTCGTAAGCCGCTTTCACCGCTTTTGGCGTCGCGGCCTGCGTTTCACTGCTGCTATTGATAGCGCTGCTCAGCATCACCATTCCCTTCGCCGCCAGCGTGGCATCAGGATGATTACGGCTCTGTTCATGGCTGGCAATGCGCTGATTGACATACTCTTCGGTAGCAAAGATCAGACTGTCATCCAGCGTCAGGGCAATCGCTTCACTGCTGCTGACCGCCAGCACCATACGCAGAGTCTGCGTTCGTCCTGATCCCTCCTCCAGCGCCGGCTTATAGGTCTCGGCCATATTACTTACCGCCAGCAGCGTGCCGTCTCCCGCCAGAAGGCCCAGCTCACGCATCCAGAACCCACCAGCGCTGGCCGGGATAATGGTTTCAATCACCAGCCAGTTTTTATGGCTGCTCTCCACCTTGACCGAATTGACAGCCTGACGGTACACCTCATGCACCAGTCCGGTCTGCCCCGGCAACGGCGTGGTCGGCTGACCGCTGCCGTCACCGACCACCATGGTTTTGATATCGACCTGAGTACCACCCTGCATCGCTGCGGCGATGCGCGCCTGTCCTGCCGTGGTCACGACAGATTTAAATTTTAACGCCATGTAAAACCTCTCACGCGGGGAAAATCGTAACCGTTTCAGCGTCATACTGAACGGCACCTGTCCAGACAATGCCCTGAATATCCTGGGTGATCGTCAGGGCGGTTAAATGACGGCTGACGGCTTTTGCATCCGCAATCAGTCGCTCCATCTCGTTAAACATCGCTTCATCAATACCCGACTCCAGCACGCCAATTTCCAGGCGAAACGTGCCCGGCGGCTCCTGGTTCTGCCACCATTCGGTGATGTTGATGACATAACCCAGCGGCTCGACCACGCGCCGGATCGCGGCGATGGTGCCCTTACGGCGGTGAACGAACTGTGAGGACGCCACCACGGCACGCTTTGTCTCCTCCGGCCAGGTCTGATCCCAGCGGTCAACGGACCAGGCCCAGGCCAGATAGGGCAACAGCGTGACCGGACAGGTCTGCGGGTTCCACAGGGTGCGCAGCGGCACCGGTAACTGCTGAAGATGGGCGCAGGCTTCGGCGGCAGCCACCTCCAGTGGCGACGATCCGGCGGGCAGCAGGCGGTTACTCATCGGAGCCTCCCACACGGATCCGGTGGCCGGTACACCAGCCTGCCTGGGTTTTATCCAGCACCACGTCGCGTGCGGGCTGAGTCAGCTCCACTCGCTGTACCCCTTCAACGTGCAGCGCAGCAAACAGCGCCGACTGGCGGATATCGCGCCCCAGACGGCTCTGTGCGGTGACAAAGGCAGCCAGCCGCGCTTCTGCCGCCGCGCGGATGGGTTCCGCTTCCGGGCCGGGATAGAGGTACAGCGTGGCATCCACGCTGTACTCCACGATAGCCGCCGACCGCACGCTGACGCGGTCAGCGACCGGGCGGACATTTTCATCATTCAGCGCGATATTGACCGCCGCCAGCACCTCCGCACTGGCCTCGCCACGACCTTCGCGTGACAGCACAGTGATCAGCACTTCTGCCGGGGCCGGACTGGTCGCACTGACATCAGCCACCCGCCCGTCAGCGCTGCGGGCGTGGTACTCATAGGCCCCACCCGGACCGGCCACGCTCAGTCCCTCAAAAGCCTGAGCGATACGCAGACGGAAATCGTCGTCGCTCTCAAGTAACGCGGGTACGGTTGGCCGTGTACTGTTATCAGCGTGCTTCAGGACCAGACGGGTCACGCCATTGTTGATACCGAGCTGGTCGAGATCGCTTCCCGTCGCGAAGGCCACCATCGTGCCTTTCGCGGCCTCATTAATCCGCTGCCGCAGGATCAGTTCGCGATAGGCATTCTCCTCCAGCAGCTTAACAATGGGCTCAGACTCCAGTTCAAGAGTGCGGGTGATGACCGCCTGCTGATCGGCCGGATAGAGCGCAATCAGACGGGTTTTACGCGCCTGAAGCAGCGTTTCAAAATCCAGCGCTTCGACGATGTTCGGCGCGGGTAACTGACTTAAATCAATGGTGGCCATAGTAGTTAACTCACTGGAATGGATAAGGAAAAAGTGGACTGATTGCTGGTACCGCTCAACGCGACCTCCATGCGGCCGTCAAGACCCGGCTGGTAGCTGATGCTGTCGAGGGTGATGCGCGGCTCCCAGCGCAGCAGCGCCATGTAGCAGGCTGACATAATCTGCAGACGCAGCGTCTCGTTCTGCGGCTGGTCGATCAGCGCCGACAGCAGCGATCCGTAGTCGCGGCGCATCACCCGTGATCCCTGCGGGGTCAGCAGAATATCGCGCACCGACTGGCGAACATGATCGATATCCGCCAGCTGCAGGCCGCTGTCGCGCTGCATGCCTGACCAGGTTGCTGTATTCATCACTGTGGCCCCGCTGTTTTGCTGCCACCGCTCTCGACACCCGCGTGAACGTGGCTGTGGACGACGATACCGTTCGAAGAGAAGCTGCCGCCGCTGTGGCTGATCGTGCCCTGTAGCGTGCCCCCCTCGCTGAGCACAAAAGTTTTCGCCTTCAGCTGCTGAGTGCACTCCACCAGCGGGCTGTCGAGGGTGATTTTTACCGCCGCCCGGATGCTGGCCGACTGGATACCGCTGGCTGTCAGCGCACCACTCTGCGGTTCGTAGGCGATCTGCGCCCCGTCCGGGAACTGCCAGCACACCGCATCCTGCGATGCCGAAGGCGGCGGGAAAGCATCAGAGAAGATCCCCGGCAGGACAAAGGCGGTGGTCAGTTCACCGCTCAGCGCCAGCAGCAGCACCTGCTCACCCGGTGAGGGCGCATGCCAGCTGCGAACCTGGCCCGCGCTGCTGCTCAGCCACGGCAGCCAGCCGGTGAGGTTGCCGTCGCTCTTTACCCGGCATCGCGCCCGGGGAAGATCGACCTCGCTGACCGTACCGATGCGCAACAGGTTGTTGAGCTGGCGGCGGGTTTCCACGACAAATTCATTCATTGCGTACTCCTTCTGGCTTTCAGACTGCAGGCCATTCACTGACCAGCTGATGGTTGATATAGAGCTGCCACGGGCGGGACATGGCTTCCGGCACCGCCGGCTCCGGCAAATGGGTCACACTCAGGGCCCCGTCGCTTTCGCTGACCAGCACGCGCTCGGTCAGCGGGATCACCAGGCTGAAGTCGCCGTTAACGCTGCTGCTGAACACCATGCCGTTTTCACGTCTGGCCGCCGTGGTCATCAGGTCGGGTTGATTTTCCCGCAGCCACAGCAGCAGGGAGACCACCAGGGCATCCCGGTCGTCGCCGGCGTCGCTGACGGTAATGCGCAGCGGGTACTGGTATTCAAAACTCAGTGAGGCAGCGGGCGTACAGACCACCCTGCCCTGCTCCAGCGAAAGGGTCAGCCGTTCAGGGTGATTCTGCAGGTCGGGTACGCGGGCCAGTAAGGCCTCGCGCAGTCGTTTGGGTTTTAACATCATGTTGCTCCTGACACTGTTTAAGGGTTTCGACTTGCAGGCCGCACGTCAGTAGCGCCTGCTCCAGCTGGCGGATCGCCGTCAGCAGATCCCCCTGCGTCTCTGGCTGAACCGCCGGTACCGGACAACTGCTGATGACGGGACAACCACGCCAGATAATCACTGGCGGTGACGAAAGCGGGGTGCTGCTGCAGCCGGATAATCCCGTCAGGCAGAGCAGCATGGCTCCAGTTTTGTAGTGCCTCATTGCTGTGCAGGACCCTCTGATCGTTGACATATTGTTTCAGGGTGATATCGCCGGCCCTGAGCAGGGACTGGCGCAGCGTGCGCTCGGCCTCGGCCTGGCGGGAGATATCCGCTTTCAATTGCCTGATGACGGCGTTTCGCTGATCCACCCCCGCGTGGAGCACGGCGTTACGCTGCTGCAGTTCGATGCGCTCACGGTAAAGAATGGCCAGCCAGCGCCCGCCGCCACCCAGCGCGATCAGCAGCGTCAGCACCAGGGTTATCCATAATCGGGTCATCCCACCCCCTTCAGGCACAGGGCGCGTTCAGCGCTTCTTCGCGCCTCAATTCCCTTATTACGTACGCCCGCGACATACACCCAGCGCATCAGCTGATCGCAGGCTGCCCGCCACTGCTGCTGATTGATCAGCCGGGCATAGGTGGAGCGACAGACCGCGCTCACGCCGACGTTAAAGGCAAAGGAGACCGTGGCATCCCAGACCCCCTGCGGCATCGTCACCTGCAGGCAGCGGGCGATACCGCGCTCTACCCGCTGCACGTCATCAATCAGATTGACCGCTACCTGACGCTCACTGACCGCCGTCACGGGCGTCACCCCCCGGGTATGGCCGATACCGTTCGTCCAGACACCCGCACTGCACTGATACGGTGAAGTCCGGCAGCCCTCGGCACTGGCCAGCAGCTGCAGGCCCTCGCCGGAGATCTGCAGCGTGGAGAACGACGGCAGCGTGACGGCCAGCGCCAGTACAATCAGCACCGCACATTTTTTAGCGGGTGAATTCATCTTCGCTCCCGTTTCTCTGTCGCTGTTGCCACAACCGCCAGGTCTTACGGCGGTAATGCCAGTTGATAAAGAAGTTCGCGATGTTGATGCACAGCGTCACCACAGCCACCAGCGCACCCACCATAAAGGCGATGTCCTGTACGGTGTGCCGGCTGGCCCACATCATCATCACACTGGTGAAATAGCCGATCAGTGAGCTGCTTTTCTCCATCGGTCAGCTCCACAGATTGAGCGTTTCGTGGGTGGCAGAAAGGGAGAGCGACGGAAGCTCAATCGGATAACCGTGAGGCAACCGGGCTCCCTGTTCAGCCAGTCCGCGATTCGCGGCATAAACGGCTTCCACCACCTGCCGCGTGCGGCCATAGTGGCGAAAACAGATCTCATCGACGCAGTCATCCTGCAGGGCATAAATTTTCATTTTTCACTCCCCCGTAGCGGGTATTACGCTGACAGAAACGGCCGGGAAAGAGGTTGGGGTGATGACTTCCGCTTCCCAGTGCCGGGTAATCTCAACCAGTGTGCGTTCTCAACTTATGGCGCTCAATTGGGGGGTGTTGTAGGACAGGTGTGACAACGTGCCCCCCCCTGTCCGGGACGAATACGGGCGGTATTCAGCCACCGGCGGCGGTAAGATGGGGGCAACAGACATAAAAAAAGCCCCCATAAAGGGAGCTTGAGCAGAACAGAATGCAGGAGGATATTTCAGGGACGGGCACGCAGTGAACAGAACGCCCGGACAGCAAATAACACGCGGATCGCGTGCTTAAAAAGCGTTAACGTTCGGTATTAGGGGGGGAAAAGACAACGGAGAACTGGCCATTTTTCAGCTCTATACCGCTGGCAAGATCCGCGATCAAATGCAGCGCAATCTCACGATCCCGCTCCCTGCAAACCCCTTCAGAGGTTAATCTTGCTATCAGTTCTACGCGCTCCAGAATCACGCTTTCGGCTAATTCTTTGTCCACAACTCCCCCTCCTTTTCACTGTACATACATACAGTATCATAGCACTTACCAATAAGAAAAGTTTTTTACGTGTACCTGCAACAATGTTTATCACACTGATAATTATAAAAATAATAAATTTCCCCCACCTTGTCCTGCCTGTAGGGATTGAGGCGTTGCCACTATTTTTTGAGAGGACAGAGAAGAGATGTGACGGTGAAAAACGGGGATTAACGGGCGCTTAATTAATTAGCGACACTCATATTCAGGCCGCGCTGGCCGTGGATGGAGAGGCGCATTCACTTAAGATGAATTGCCGGGCTGGGGAAGGAAAACCGATGGTGTTACGGGTTGTAAAAATGGCCTCCATCGGGCAAAATCTCATAGAATTCCTGTTCTCTCTATCCTGATGTGCCCTTAAAGCTACAATAATAAATTGCGCACTCCCCAAAAAATGAAATCACCAGGAGTATGAGAGTGAGCCTAAAAATCGACTTTCAGAATGGCGCAAAAGAGGTGCTGGATCGCGTACTCCAGGCCTACGGATTTTCGACGAAACTGGCGCTGGCTGAACACCTCGGCATTGCCAGTAGCAGCCTGGCTAATCGCTATTCGCGCGGTCATTTTCCCTCTGACATCGTGATCCGCTGCATGGCCGATACGCAGGCCTCATTACAGTGGCTGGCAACCGGTGAGGGAGAGTCTCCGTCGGCCACCGCAGTAACGGATGCTCCACAGGCATCGCCGTCAGCGCATCTCCTGTCGCTCCCCCGCCAGCGTCTGGACGGCGGGAAACTGACCGATCTGACCGACATGACGCTGGAAGCGGCCTTCTTTGAAGGCTGGTCCATAATCCCCGAACGGCCGCTACTGCTGATTGATGGCCAGCAACAGTTCATCGCCGAGCAGCTGTTCAGCGAGATCCAGGACGGTGACTGGCTGGTGTCGCTGGAGGGCCAGGTCAGCGTCCGCAGTCTCACCCGTATTCCTCCGGGACGGGTGCGGGTGGCCAACGGCCAGCAGCAGTTCGAATGTGGACTGAATGAGATCATCCCCCTGGCCCGCATGGTGATTGCCTGCCGCCCGGTGTAATAACGATAAAGTACAAGGCCACGTCCTGTGGCCTGACGAACGGCGTTATCCCTGTGTCAGTGTCCCCTGCCATGGCCACTGATTGAGCTGAATTCCCCGTTTTTTCGCGCCTTCACCAAAATCATGCAGCAACGCTTTGACGTCCGGGTCGATATATTCTGCGCTATCGTGATCCACAATCACCACGCTGTTCTCCGGGATCTCCGCCAGCAGCCCCTTCAGGCGCGGATTGTGCATAAAGGTCAGGTTCTGCTGGAAGCGCAGAACATAATGGTCATCGTAGCGCGTCAGCAGCATGGCATTACGGTGGCTTTTATAGATGCTGAACAGGATCTGCGTCGCCAGGCCGATACCAATTCCCGCCAGCATACCGAACATCAGAATACCGCCAATCGTGGCAAGGAACGGCACCGACTGCGGCGCGCCCTGCCGGATCTGCGAGACAAACAGTCCCGGCGTGGCCAGCTTGTAGCCGGTATACAACAGAACGGCGGCAAGGCTCGCCAGCGGGATAGCATTCAGCACCCCGCTAAACCACAGGCCACACACCAGCAGCAGCGCGCCATGAAGCAGGATCGACAGCTTGCTCTGCGCGCCCGCGCTGACATTGACCGAACTGCGCACGATCACCGCAGTAATGGGCAGGCCACCGAGAAAACCGGACAAGGCATTACCGATGCCCTGGGCGCGCATCTCTTTATCCGGTGACGGGGCCGGATGCTGCGGGCGCAGCTTTTTCAGCGCTTCCTGACTGAGCAGGGTTTCCAGGCTGGCCACAATCGCCAGCGTGGCGGCAATCAGATAAACCGCTGGGTTCTGCCATGCCTGCCAGTCCGGCCGCTCCAGCTCGCTGGTCAGAGCCGCAACGCTGTCAAAGGTGGGCAGAGAGATACGCGGCAGACCGGATGCGAGCTCGGGGAAAAAGCGCCCCCCCAGCACCGTGGCCAGGCAGCCCAGCAACACCGCCATCAGCGGGCCCGGCATCCAGCCCAGCCAGCGGTTATTTTTGACGGTTTTAGTGGTCCACAGCCAGAGTACCAGCAGCCCGGCAGACGCCACGGCGATCGCGGGCAGAGAGATATTCAGCGACCCGCCGTTCAGCAGTGAGGTCAAATCGCTTTCACCTGCCGCCCCAAGGGCAACCGGGATTTGCTGAATGATCAGCAGAATGCCGATCGCGGCCAGCATCCCCTTGATCACGCTGCCCGGTACCAGGGTAATAAAACGTCCGGCACGCAGCGCCCCCATCAGGAACTGCAACACACCGGCTATCATCAGCGCCAGCAGCAGGGCTGAAAAGGATCCCAGCGTCTCGACAGCCCCGGTAACAATCGTGACCAGCCCGGCAGCCGGGCCGCTGACCGCAAATTTTGACGGGCTGAAGGTGGTGACCACCAGCCCCCCTATCACCCCGGTCAGCAGGCCGACAAACGGCGGCAGCCCGCTGGCCTGGGCAATCCCCAGGCATAAAGGGAGCGCCACCAGAAACACCACCAGCCCGGCGGGAATATCCTGACGTAAGGTCTTCATATTCATACGATCCCCTCTTCTGTCTGCTGGACAAGCTCTTTCAGATGCCCGCTGTGCAGATCGTACACGCAGCCAAACACCTCCAGCGCCACACCTTCACGCCAGGCCTTCAGCACCGGGTCGGTTTTCACCAGCTGGCTGAACTGCGCCAGCACATTCGCTTCCACCAGGCGATTGAGGTGCGCGCCCGGTTCCTCATCGCCCGCCTGCGTTGCCAGGGCGGGTGACAGGGCATTTCTCAGTTGGGTGATACGCCGTGCCAGCGGAGAGTTTTCATCCCCCAAGGGGATGTCCGGCAGGGTCAGCGCCGCCTGCACGCCCCCACAGCCGTAATGCCCACAAAGCACAATGCTGGAAACCTTCAAATATTCAAGGGCATACTGCAATACGCTCATAAAGTTATCGTCATGACTCACGACCATATTGGCGATATTACGATGTACAAAGAGCTCCCCGGGGTGCGCACCGGTCAGCACCTCCGCCGGGACGCGGCTGTCAGAACACCCGATCCATAAAGCATGGGGCTGCTGCCCGTCCACATTTTGCCGGAAATAGTGCGGATTACGTTGGCGTCGCTGTAAGGCCCAACTGCGGTTTTTCGCTAACAGGGGTTTTAGGGTCGTCAAAATAGAATCTCTCTTCCGGGAAGCTGGGAAATAAGTTCTAACATCTTAGCGAATAGAAAGTGATTAAGATTAATCTTAACTGACGATAAATAACGGAAATGTAAACTTGCTTAAAGTTACTTTATTTACACCGATTATGCAGGCATGGGATAAATATAAGAAAAGCTTATACTCCGGTCAGAATTAATATTGCATTTATTTAATATGACATATAAATCAATGAATTAAATAATAACACTAACAAGGGGAAATAGCGGATATTTTAGATGAGGATGTTTTTTAAATACTCGCATCTCTTTAATTAACTAATAAAAGCAAAATACTTTTTTCTTCCACGTCGGGTTGAATCCGTACCTTACTGCTCAGGCTGAATTTATTATTTAGTTACCCGGGTTATCAATTATTGTCAGTAAATGCGCCATAATTTAAGCGCATTTACATTTTACAGTCTGCCAGGGAAGACCCGTCGCGGCGGGGATCCTGCTTTGCCCGCGTCAGATTGTCTCCCCCATAAAGATCTGATAGCTCAGATCGATGGAGTCTGCCGAGAAGCGGCTGTCACCGATCTTTTTCAGCAGCAGTTCAGCGGCGGTATAACCGATAGCGTAACGAGGCGTGATCACGCTGGCCATGGTCGGGTACATCTCGCGGCTGATATCCAGTCCGTGGAAACCGGCAATCGCGATGCGGCCCGGTACGGCAATGCCGTGGCGCTGGCAGTGCAGCAGGGCGCCCAGCGACAGATCGTCGTTGGTGCAGAACACGGCATCCAGATCGGGAAACTGCTCCAGCGCGCTGGCCAGCATCGCGGCCCCCAGTTTCTGTGAGGAGATCGCTTTCGGGTTAACCCGGTTACCCACGCCGCCGCGTTCCTCCATCGCCTGACAGTAACCGCGATAGCGAAACTCATCCCGGCGGTCATCCTGGGAACCGAAGTAGATCACCCGCCTGCGCCCCTGATCGAGCAGCGTGCGCGTCATATCGTAACCGGCGCTGAAGTTGTTAAACCCCACCTGCATGTCCAGGCAGGAGCCCTGGGTATCCATCACTTCAACAATCGGGATCTGCGCCGCCCGCAGGTACTTTACCGCGCGCAGGGTGTGATCTTTTTCACTGAGGATAATGCCGTCAATGTTGTACGACAGCAGATTAATGATCTGCTCCTCTTCGGTCTGTTTGTCGTAGTTGTAGTTGGCAATCAGCGTCTGGTAGCGCCCCTCCTGGGTCGCCGCTTCGATACCGCTGAGAAGGTCAGCAAAGATCTGATTTTTAAACGAGGGGATCAGCACGCCGAGGGTATAGCTCTTCGAACTGAGGAGCATCTCCGGCGCACGGTTAGGAATGTAGTTAATTTCTTCGATAATCTGCGCGATCTTCGCCCCGGTTTCTGGTGATACCCGGTCAGGCGTGCGCAGGTAACGGCTGACCGTCATTTTCGTCACGCCAGCCAGCGTGGCGATGTCCTGTAGCGATATGCGGTGCGATCTCATGCGTTTCCAGCGTTCAAAAGAAAAAAGGGCCAGGCACCTGCCTGACCCTGTGTCACCGCCAGGTTAATGGATGATGGCGTTTAGAATCAGCACACCGGCCAGGCCGAGGAAGGAGATCAGCGTTTCCATCACCGTCCAGGTTTTCAGCGTCTCAATCACGCTCAGGTTGAAATAGCCTTTAAACAGCCAGAAGCCCGGGTCATTAACGTGTGAAGCAATGACGCTACCGGAACCCACGGCCAGCACCATCAGCGCCGGGTCGGCGTGGGTAATGGCAATAATGGGCGTAACGATACCGGCGGTGGTAATAGCCGCCACGGTGGCAGAACCCAGCGCAATACGCAGCATTGCCGCTACCGTCCAGCACATCAGCAACGGAGAGAGCGATGAACCCTTCATCATGTTAGCAATGTAGTCACCCACGCCGCTGTCCACCAGCACCTGCTTAAAGGCACCGCCGCCCGCAATAATAAAGACGATCATGGCGATAGCCGCAATGGATGAACTGCACATCTCCATCACTTCTTCCATTTTACGCCCGTTGCGCAGACCCAGCGTAAACACCGCAATCACCACTGAGATAAACAGCGCGACCGCCGGATTCCCCACAAATTCGAAGAACTGGCGCAGCACGTTCTCTTTCGGCGTGGTCAGCTCAAATACTGCCGCCACGGCCATCAGGATCACCGGGATCACGGCAGCAAAGATGCTGGTCCAGAACCCTGGCATTTCGTGATCTTCAAAGATTTTCGGGTTATACAGGCCTTCCGGCGGCGACTTCTCGAAGCCTTTGAGGAATTTGGAGAAGATCGGCCCGGCGATAATCACGGTAGGAATGGTGATGATCATGCCATAGAGCAGCGTGGTGCCCAGATTTGCGCCAAAGATGGTGGCAATGGCCGTAGGCCCCGGATGCGGCGGCAGGAAGCAGTGCGTCACGGACAGCGCGGCAACCATCGGCAGCCCCACGTACAGCATCGGCATGCCCGAGGCGGCGACCACGGTAAACACCAGCGGCAGCAGCAGCACAAAGCCGATTTCGTAGAACATCGCCAGCCCGACGATCAGGCCGGTGACCATCAGCGCCCACTGCACGCGCTGTTTGCCGAAGGAGGCAATCAGCGTGGTGGCGACGCGCTGCGCGGCCCCGGTATCTGACACCAGCTTACCCAGCATCGCCCCGAAGCCGAGGATCAGCGCCAGGCTGCCGAGCGTACCGCCGACCCCTTTCTGAATGGAGGCGATCACCGCCAGCGGTGTCATCCCCTCTGCCACACCAACCACGGCAGAGACAAATATCAGCGCAATAAAGCCGTTGACCTTGAAGACGATCATCAGCACCAGCAGCAGGATTACGCCAATAGCTATTATTGTAATGGGCATAAAGCACTTCCTTTAAAAGTAGAGGTACAGTTCTGATAAGCGTGCTTATCCGGAAGGTTTCAGGTTGCAACAGGGCGGCGACTCAGCAGCGCCCCGGAGCGTAACCAGGTCGCGCGCAGAAGCCGACACCGCTGCCGCCTGAAAGATAAAGGATAAACTACACCGCGACGCGCATCCCACCATCGACAAAAAGTAGGTGCCCGTTCACAAAATCAGACGCTTTCGAGGCGAGGAACACCGCCGCGCCGATCAACTCCTCCGGGTTACCCCAGCGTGCGGCAGGCGTACGTTTGCATAACCAGGCGGTGAAGGCTTCATCGTCGGCCAGCGCCTGGGTCATCTCGGTTTTGAAGTAACCCGGGGCAATACCGTTAACCTGAATGTTGTGGCGCGCCAGCTCAACGCACATACCGCGCGTCAGCATGGTGACGGCCCCTTTCGATGCGGCATAGGGGGTAATCGTGTCACGCCCCAGTTCGCTCTGCATGGAGCCGATATTGATAATTTTGCCTTTCTGGCGCGTTACCATCTTTCGGGCAACGGCCTGGGAGACCAGGAATACGGCCGTCTGATTGACCGCGATCACGTCGTTCCAGTCCTGCTCCGGGAACTCGAGAAACGGGCGACGGCGCTGAATACCGGCGTTGTTGACCAGAACATCAATCGGGCCAATCTCAGCCTCAATTTTCTCGACTGCCGCATTCACTTCGGCGGACTGCGTCACATTAAACGCTACTGCGTGGGCCCTGAATCCCTGCTGACGCAGGTCGTCGGCAGCCTTATCGGCACCCTGCTGGGTGGTGGCGTTAATAATCACCTCCGCCCCGGCTTCAGCCAGTCCTCTGGCCATCAGGAAACCAATACCGCGGCCGGAACCGGTGATCAGCACACGTTTATTATCGAGCGAAAAAAGCGTTGTCATGGTCATCCTTTAAAAAGTCAGCTGCACTTTGGCAGCCCGGCTCTTGTCACCGGCAAACTGCAGTGCCGCATCAATATTCTGGTAGTCATATTCGCCGCTGAACAGCGGCAGCGGGTTAACGGTGCCGTTACCCAGCCACTCCACCGCCGTGTTGAATTCGCTGGTAAAGCGGAACGAGCCCACCAGACTGATCTCTTTAGCGATCAGCATCATGATCGGGAAGGCTGGTACGTCACCGCCCATGCCCACCTGCACCAGGGTGCCTTTCGCCCGCGTGACTTCCAGGCAGCGCGTCAGTGAGGAGGGATGGCCCGAGGCTTCAAACGCCACGTCAAAGTAGCCTTTGTCTGCCAGGTACGGGGTGAAGTCCCCGCTGGCGGCATGAACAGTGGCGGTAGCCCCCATCGCAACAGCCATTTCCAGCGAGCGCTCGCTGACGTCGGCACAAACCACTTCTGCCGCCCCTTTGGCCCTTGCGGCGGCGGCAATCAGGCAACCGATCGGGCCCACGCCAGAGATAAAGACCTTTTTGCCCTGCAATTCGCCGCCCTGATTGGCGGCGTGGATGCAGACCGCCAGCGGCTCGGCAAACACCATCACTTTATCGTCTGCGGCATTGTCGTAAGGGATGCACTGGCTGCTGTCGACGACTTTGAACTGGGTGAAGCCACCGTCCACGTGCGGGTAGTACATTGCACTGCCGAAGAAGCGCATGGTGGTGCACTGGTTATCTTCACCGGCCAGGCAGTATTTACAGCTGCCGCAGGGTTTTGACGGATTGACCGCCACTTTCTGGCCCTCGTGCAGCGCCGGATTGTCGCTTTTTACCACCTGCCCAATCACTTCGTGACCGAGGATCATCGGCATTTTTACGGCAAAACTGCCGACTTTACCGTGCTGATAGTAGTGCAGGTCGGAGCCGCAGATGCCGCCACGGGTGATGCGAACCAGCGTGCCTTCGCCCAGGTAATTCACCTGCTGGCTGATAACTTCAACCTGCTCTTTACCGTTGATCATGCAGGATTGTGTGAGGGTGCTCATGGTCGTCTCCAGTACGTATCGGGTCATGGCGCCTATCAAATCGATGTTTAACTTGTAATTCTGTGAATCAGATCACCAAAATTCATGTTACTAAATCAATGTTACGCATAACGTGAAGCACGTTGCCCTTTCTCTGCGAGATATTCAGTGGCATTCATCACAAAGCGATTAACTGCACTTTCATCGCGGTCATTTGACCGCTACAGTGAAACTCATCCGACCACTTCAGGAATCACTGACGATGAGCGTGTCACTGTTCTCCCCGCTGGACCTGGGATTCACCCAGCTTAAAAACCGTTTTCTGATGGGATCGATGCATACCGGGCTGGAAGAACATCCGGATGGCCCGGCGCGGCTTGCCGCCTTCTATGCAGAGCGCGCCCGCGCCGGGGTGGCGCTGATTGTGACTGGCGGTATTGCGCCTTCGCCAGAGGGCGTGGTCAGCGCCGGAGCATCGGTGCTGAATGATGAGGCACAGCTCCCTCATCATCGGCAGGTGACGGATGCGGTACACGAGGCGGGGGGTAAAATTGCCCTGCAAATCCTGCACGCCGGGCGCTACAGCTATCAGCCCGCGCTGGTCGCCCCTTCCGCTCTCCAGGCCCCGATTAACCCCTTTACCCCACGGGCGTTAAGCCATGATGAGATTCTGCAACTGATTGCCAGTTACGCGCGCTGTGCGCGCCTGGCGCAGCAGGCAGGCTATGATGGCGTGGAGATTATGGCGTCGGAAGGCTATCTGATTAATCAGTTTCTGGTGGCGCACACCAACCAGCGTGACGATGAGTGGGGAGGCGATGAGCCCCGCCGCCAGCGGTTTGCACTGGATATTCTCAGGGCGGTGCGGGCCGCCGTTGGCGCGGAGTTTATTATTATCTTCCGTCTGTCGATGCTCGATCTGGTGGAACAGGGCAGCACGCTTGAGCAGACCGTCCGGCTGGCGCAGGCGGTTGAGCAGGCGGGGGCAACGCTGATTAACACCGGTATCGGCTGGCATGAGACGCGTATTCCTACCATCGCCACCGCCGTACCGCGTGCGGCCTTCGCCTGGGTCACGCAGGCGCTCCGGCAGCACGTCACGATCCCGCTGATCGCCACTAACCGAATTAACCATCCTGACGTCGCCCAGCGCGTACTGGATGAAGGCTGCGCCGATATGGTGTCCATGGCCCGCCCCTTTCTGGCCGACGCTGAATTTGTGCTGAAAGCCCGTGAGGGGCGCAGCGATGAGATCAACACCTGCATCGCCTGCAATCAGGCCTGCCTCGATCAGATCTTCGTGGGTAAGCTCACCTCCTGTCTGGTGAATCCCCGCGCCTGCCATGAAACGGTGATGGTCATGACGCCTGCCGTGCAGAGCAAATCGCTGGCGGTGGTCGGGGCCGGCCCTGCCGGGCTGGCGTTTGCGGTCAACGCCGCACAGCGTGGCCACCGGGTGACGCTGTTTGATGCACTGCCGGAAACCGGCGGCCAGTTCAATATCGCCCGGCAGATCCCCGGTAAAGAAGAGTTCAGTGAAACGCTGCGCTACTTCCGCCGTCAGCTTGCGCTGCACCGGGTGACGCTGCGGCTGAATCATCGCGCAACACCGGATGATGTCGCCGCATTTGATGAGGTGATACTGGCTACCGGCATCGTGCCGCGTGTGCCGCCCATACCGGGTATCGACCACCCTTCCGTGCTGAGTTATCTCGATGTCATTCGCGACCGGAAACCCGTCGGGCAGCGTGTGGCGGTTATTGGCGCGGGCGGCATCGGTTTTGATACGGCTGAATATCTGGTGGCGGGCGGGCAGGATATCAGTGCATTCTGCCGGGAATGGGGTATTGACCGCACGCTCTCCCAGCCTGGCGGGCTGTTACCGCCGGAAAGACCGCATGCCGCACGGCAGGTGTGGTTGCTCCAGCGCAAGCCGGGTAAACCCGGTGCCGGGCTGGCGAAAACCACCGGATGGATCCACCGCGCCAGCCTGCAGATGCACGGCGTGCAGATGTGGGGCAGCGTAGAATATCTGCGGATTGACGATGAGGGGCTGCATATCCTGCGCGACGGCGAACCGCAGACACTGCGCGTGGATAACGTGGTGATCTGCGCCGGTCAGGAGCCGGAGCGATCCCTGGCCGACGCGCTGGCCGCCCGGGGGATCGTGGCCCACATTATCGGCGGTGCCGACGTGGCGAAAGAGCTGGATGCCCGTCGCGCCATTAAACAGGGGACGCTGCTGGCGCTGGCGATTTAAGGCATTATCCTGTGACTGCCCCGCTGGTTTGCACGCAGCGGCGGCGCAGTTCACGACGGAAAATCTCTATCGTCCACATCCACAGGATATGCCCGAAGGTTTCGGAAAAAATCTCTTCCACCGGCAAGTGCCAGATCGGGGGCGCCCATCCCCCCACGGGCAGCACCACACCGTGGAAAACGACGGTGATAGCCAGCGCAAAGCCCACGCCCTGCCACAGCGTTATTTTTGGGAAAATCTCTGCCAGCCAGCAGTAGATCATGGCAAAAAAGAGGGAAAACAGGTGATGCACACCCGCCACACCCCAGTTTACGAGGTGGCCGGAATAGTGATAAACCATATTATTCACAGTAAAGCCAAAGTCACTGAGCATCTCAGCCGGAGGAATGGCCCGGTCAGGGGTTCGCGGCGGGAAGGGATTTTCGGTTCCCCATTTTACAAAGCTGGCGACATTCCCCCCCATAAAACCGGCGAAAAGTGCTGCAGCAACGTGACGTGGTGGTGCAGGATGGCTAACGGCCAGGGTGTTCATAGGATGTCCTTCCATTGACAGTGATTTAATCCAATCGTCCCCAAAGGATACCCTGTTTCCCGTCCCCGGTTCACAGCAGGAATGGCGAAAAATGCGCACTGAATAAAACATTAAAAATGTCGCATCGCACCTGTAGTATCACTGCAACGCCTCCGAGATAAAAAGGAACCTACGATGCCGCACTCCTGTCATTCTGCCCTGCTCTCCAGCCTGAGCTGGCTTGACTACGCGTTTATGTCCGCAGGCGAACGCCCCCCTGAAGCAACGCTGTATAACCAGCAGCGCCACAGTGCCCGCGTCATTTCCGATGTGGAGGCCCGGCCGGTGAAAAGTCAGGAAGCCGACGGTTTGATAGGTACCGGCAGCACGCCCGTGGCGATCTACACCGCTGACTGCCTGCCGGTGCTGATTGCCGATACGCGTCAGCGACAGGTGGCAGCGGTACATGGGGGATTAAAAGGCATACTGAGCGGGGTGATGGGTAACGCCATCGCGCAGCTGTGTGAACGCGGAGCCACGCCGGACAGCCTGTTTATTGCCATCGGCCCGGCTATCGGCCCCTGCTGCTATGAGCTCGGTCAGGATGTGATTGCCCGGGCGCAGCAGGATGACCCGCATCACCTGGCAGAGCTGATGTCATGGTCTTCCACTCCCTTCCCTAACCCGGCGGCCGTGCGCCCACAGGCGCGGGGAACCACCGATGGCGTCTGGTTTGACCTGCCACTGCTGGCAAAACGTATTGCGCTACGCGCCGGGGTGCCGGAAAACCAGATTGAGCTGTCGCAGGTGTGTACCTACTGTATGGCTGAGGATCAGGCGAGTTACCGCCGTAACAGCCACGTCCAGCAGGGCTATCAGCAGCGCTTTTCGTGGATTGCGAAGCGATAACGCCAGGAACGAGGCGTGTCTTGCCCCCGGGAACCGTACCCGGGCCGATCGCTGCGCCGACCGGCCCGGCGCGGGTTACGGCATTTTTACCGAACGTAACACCACAAACTTCTGATTGCTCGCCACGGTGGTGCAGTTGCCAAACAGCTTCTTCATCTTGTGGTAGTTGTCGAGGTGACGGTTACCGACAATCCGCAGCTCGCCGCCATCCTGCAGGCAGCGGCGCGCATCGCGCAGCATCTGCCAGGCAATATGGTCGGTCACCGCGCTCTGCTGGTGGAAGGGCGGATTGCACAGCACTGCGTGCAGACGGTCTGACGGGTAACCTGCCAGCGAATTATTGACGTGGAACGTACTGCGTTCCCTGTCCTGCGGGCAGTTCACTTCTATATTCATCCGGCTGGATGCCACTGCCATATATGACTCATCGACAAAATGGACCTGCGACAGCGGGTTCTGCTGCAGCGCCATCAGGCCAATCACGCCATTGCCACAGCCCAGGTCGACAATCTCACCTTCCAGATCGGAGGGCAGATGCTGTAAGAAGAAGCGCGCCCCCACATCCAGCCCGCCACGTGAAAAGACGTTAGCATGGTTGTGGATCTGGTACGGGGTGCCGTCCAGCTGCCAGCGGGCAATCACGTCGTCCGCTTTCAGCTCGGGCGCGCTGAAGGTGCAGTAAATCAGGCGGGCTTTTTTACGCGCCAGCGAGGTGGTGGTGGCCCCCAGAATTTTTTCAAACAGCTGCAGCGTGGAGGTATGGATATCTTTCGCTTTTCCGGCGGCCACAATCTGGGTGGCCGGGGTCACGACGTCGCGCAGTGCCCGCAGCTGATATTCCAGCAGCGCGAGGGTTTTTGGCACCTTAATCAGAACGCGGGCCGGGGCGGCGGGTAACGGGCTCAGGCTGTCGAGCAGCTGCACGTCCCCTTCATCCAGATGGTTCAGCGCCAGGTTCTGGCGCGTCGCCTGCTGGTTCAGCCAGGAGTCACTGATGCTGTATACGCCCTCACCGGCCAGCGCACAGGCCAGCGCACCGAAGGTGTCGTTAAAGATCAGCGTTGCGCCGCTGACCGGGGCATCGCCCAGATGCTGCAACAGATATTCGTCGGCCGCATCCCAGGCCTGCAACGGGCTTTCTTCGCGCATTTGGGGAAAACGATGCAGCGTCAGCATGCGGTTGCTTAGTTCGAGTTGGCTCATGGGATCACCTTAGTGGTAAAATTCCCGCGTTTTATCCCCTAAAACGGGCGCACAGTAAACGTTTTTCTTCACCGGAGTCAGTATGTCGTCGCTTATTTATCTGCAAGGTTACCCCGAATCGCTGCTGTCACAGGTGCGCACGCTGATTGAACAGCAGCGTCTGACGGAGGTGATCAATAAGCGTTATCCGTCCTCCCACAGCATTACCAGCGACAAAGCGCTGTATGACTACGCGCTGGATTTAAAAAATCAGTCGCTGCGCAACGCACCGCCGCTGAACAAAGTTCTCTACGACAGCAAGATTAAGGTGATGAAGCATGCGCTGGGATTACATACGGCCATTTCACGCGTGCAGGGCGGCAAGCTGAAGGCAAAAGCGGAGATCCGCGTGGCGACCATTTTTAAAAATGCCCCGGAAGCCTTTCTGCGGATGATCGTGGTACATGAGCTGGCGCATATTAAAGAAAAAGATCACAACAAGGCCTTTTATCAGCTCTGCTGCCATATGGAACCACAGTACCACCAGCTGGAGTTTGATACGCGCCTGTGGCTGACGGCACAGGCGCTGGAAGGACGTGAGGGATAATCGGCTGTACCAGCTGTCGCGTTAGCGGCTTTGCAGCGCTTTCACTTCGTTTTTGCTGAAAGGGATACAGTCCTGCGCCGCCGCAGCCAGCGCCTTGTTCAGTTGCTGATCGTACGCTCTGTCACCCGGCCTGAATGTCATACTGTTCATGTAAGCGTTAAGCACCTTAACCGGGCATATCAACCTGATATCACCAAACGAATACATCGTTACCCCATGAATAACATATCGCTCCTGGTTCTGTAGCGGGGTCAGCTTCCAGAGCACCTTATCAAGCAGTTCTGCAGGGTAGTCCTTATCCTGCACCAGATAAACATGGGGATGAAAGTCCGCTATGCCTGACAGTTTCATGGTGCCATTAATAATCAGTACCGGTATTGAGGTAATGATCCATGACATAAAAAACAGCCCTGCCAGCGCAGCGGAAATCACCTTCACTATTCTGACAGATAAACCTTCTGTTGATTTCCCTCTGAGATAAACCGTCACCGGAAGAAGAGAAAAGAGAATGACGACAAGGGAGGTCAGCGTGGCATACATCATCACTTTGAGGTCGTCCGCATGTTCAGGAGGGTGCAATTTCCCGAAAATCAGGCTTAAAGGATATGCATACATAAATGAAATTAAAAACAAGGAAACGGGAATAAAAAAGTAGAACTTCCTGTAATACTCTTTTTTGATCCTTTTATTTTTGAACTGCAATACCTCAGAAACGGCTTTGTGGTTAAAGAAATAGGCAATAATAAGTGTTATTAGCAACGCGCCACTGCCAGCCACCGTAAAGACCAGCCAGCCAGGATATTTTTTAGCGTCAACAAACCATACCGCAACGAAAAAAACCGTTATCGCCAGCAGGTAAATTATCAGTGACAGCCTGATTAAGTTATCTTTAATTGTCTGGTAATTATAAAAAATCGTATTCTCTTTTTTTATAATAAGCGAAACCAACAATGAAGGAATATAAAAAACCAGACAGATCATCGCGACACTGCCAGCCAGGAACAGGGCGACAACAATAAATAAATCCTTGAAGCTGATGGACTCGAGAAACACATCAAGCCGGCCCATACGGCCCAGATAAAACCACAGCGTCCCCAGAGCCATAAACGCGCTGATAAAGGTGGGGGTCAACACAGACATCAAAGACCGTTTTATCATTGTCAGGCTCCCTGTCCCGTCTTTACCATTTGCCCGATGCGCCACCGCCACCGCTGCGGCCGCCGCCGCCGCTAAATCCGCCGCTGCTGCTGTCTGAATCATCGTCACGCGAAGGACCATCGTCGTCGCGGTCGTCAAAACGATCGCGACTCCAACCGCCCCCCCCGGTTAGCGTCCCGATCAGCGAGGAAATCAGCATCTGCATCATCAGGCTACCGCCAAACAGCAGGCCGAGATTATCACCGCTGACGCCCGCGATGCCGTCATTTAGCAGCGTGTTGACCAGGGAAACGCCGGTGACTATGGCGCTGACCAGCAGCCCCCTGAGCAGGGAATTACGACGCAGGAAGAAGAAGGGCAGAATAATCATGCCCAGCAGCCAGAGGCCAATGCTGCCCGCAGAGAGCGAAATGGTGTCACCGGATGATGACGGCAGCGGCGCAGCAACCGGGCGCGACGCGACGGCCGGCGCATCCTCCTCTACCGGCACGCCAAGCTGGCGGGAGATAGCCTGAACGCCAGCCAACAGCCCCTGACCATAGTCCCCCTCCCTGAAGTGCGGAATAATGCTGCCATTAATCACCTGGCTGGCCTGCACGTCGGTAAAATCCCCCTCCAGCCCGTAACCGACCTCAATTCGCACGGTGCGATCGGTCTTTGCCATGACCAGCAGCAGGCCGTCATCGCGGGCCTTATCACCCAGTTTCCAGGCGTCAAACACCCGGGTAGCGTACTGCTCAATGCTGTCATCCCCGGTGGTATCCACCGCCAGTACCGCCAGCTGATGGCCGGTTTTTTTTTCCAGGGTGACAATCTGGCGATTTATCTGCTCCACCTCTCGGGGACTCAGTACCCGCGCATCATCCGTCACGCGCTGCTGTAACGTCGGTACAGCGACCGTTGCGGCCATACTGGTGAAGGGCAGACAGAACAGCAGGATCAGGGTGAGATATCGCATGGCTGTCCCTTAATTTGCGCTGGCAGGCTTTGAGAAATCGACCTGAGGTGCCGTTGAGATCTGCTTTACATTCTCCGGCTGGAAGTTCTCTTTACGCTGATAGCCCATCACTCTGGCGGTCAGCGAACCGGGAAACTGGCGGATCAGCAGGTTGTAGTCCTGTACCGCGCGCACATAGCGCTGACGCGCCACGGTAATCCGGTTTTCAGTGCCTTCCAGCTGCACCATCAGCGTGCTGAACATTTTGTCGGCTTTCAAATCAGGGTAGCGTTCACTGATCACCAGCAGGCGGGACATGGCACTGCTCAGTTCCGACTGTGACTGCTGGAACGCCTGCATCGCCTGCGCATTGTCAGGGGCATTCTGCACCTGCGTCAGGCTGCCGATTTTAGCGCGGGCATCCGCAATGCTTTTAAAAACTTCGGCTTCATGGCTGGCGCTCGCCTTTGCGGTCGAGACCAGGTTGGGGATCAGATCGGCCCGGCGCTGGTACTGGTTCAGCACCTCGGACCATTCAGCAGAGACGGCTTCGTCGCGCTGTTGGATCTGGTTATAGTCGCAGCCGGAAAGCCAGAACATTACCGGCAGCAGCAGCAGCCAGCGAAAACGCGCAGAGAATGACATTATTTCGTCCTTAAAATGAAAATAGTGGCAGGAGGGCATCATACACATCTCTCCTGATATCGCTGTTTCGTTTATATAAAATCTTTTGCCTGCTGAATCAAACTGGTTTTTGTCAGCGCCCCGAGATATTTCCGCTCCAGCGGATTATTCAGCACCGGCAGACGTTCCAGCGTGACCCGGGCAAAGGCGTCCCAGCCCTCTTTTATTGTCTGATTTTCATAGATGGTCGGGAAGTTTGCATCCATGACACAGCTGACGGGCGAGGTCAGCGTGATCTCTTTATCCAGCACCTTGTGCGAGATATCGTGGATTGACACCGCGCCAAGAAATTCGCCCTGCTCACCAATGACATAAACAAAACGTTCGCGTTTCAGCGTGCTGACCGCCAGCGCTTTGCCGACAGAGTCCTGCGGAGTGAGTGCAGCCCCGGAGACAATAAACTGGGAGATGATGCCGTTATCAAAATCAAATTTGGCATCAGAGCGGCTGAAATGGCTGCTCATCATGGAATAGGCGCTGCGGACATGCAGACGATACACGGTCATTGAGGCCAGCACGCTGGCGATCATCGCCGGAAACAGCAGGCTGCTGTTGAGCGTCATCTCCAGCACCATCAGCATCGCCATTAAGGGAGCCTGGCTGACCGAGGCGAGGACCGCGCTCATGCCGACGGCAGCAAACACTTCGGCGTTCCCTACCGGCATTCCGGCGGCTGCGGCCAGCAGGGCCACCATTTCCCCCATCAGCGCGCCGATCAGCAACGCCGGGGTAAACAGCCCCCCCACCGCGCTGGAGCCCACGGAAATGGCCGTTGCCAGCATTTTCAGCAGCAGCAGCGCCAGCAGCACGGGCAGAAGAAAATCGCCCGCCATAATGCGCACAATCACTTCGTAGCCGTTACCCAAGATCTGGGTACTGCCAATGGCCAGCGTGCCCACCAGCAGCCCCCCCAGCCCGAGGCGTAACGGCAGGTTGTTGATGCGGGTAAAGCAGCGCTTACTCTGCCCGATCAGCCAGAGCATTGCCCAGCCCAGCAGCCCTGCCAGCAGGCCGATGCCGACGGTCAGCGCAATGCTACCGGGCGTCAGGTCAAACTGGCTGTGGGAAAAGGGGTACATGGCGGAGCGGTGGCCGAGCGACCACATGGTCAGCACCGCCACCCCGGAGGAGATGATCAGCGGGATCAGCCGCTGCATCGCTGAGATGCCAAAGGCAATTTCCGCAACAAAAATCGCGGAGGCCAGCGGCGCATGATACACCGACGAGAGCCCCGCCGCCGCCGCCATGGCCACCACGTCGCTGTTTTTCAGCGGTAGCGACCGGAACCACCAGCGCCCCATCAGGCTGCCGGCCAGCGCCGACAGTTGCACCATCGGCCCCTCACGGCCGATAGACGCCCCGCTGCTGATACTCGCCAGCGATGACAGGCTGCGGAACAGCGAGGTACGGGCAGGCACCGCGTCCAGCTGTGCGTTGATCACCTCCAGATAGTCGGTACGCACCGTCTGTTTTTGTTCAATGGCCGTGGCATAGCGCAGCAGAAAACCCGCTATCAACCCGCCGCCGCCGACAATCAGCGGCCAGATATACCAGGGGTAAACCTGCATTGCCCGGGTAATATCGGTCTGGCCACGAAACAGCAGGCTATCGATCAGGTTAATCGCTTCACGAAAGCCCAGCGTCACCAGGGAAGCCACCAGCCCGACCGGGATCGCCACCAGAATACTGGTCCAGTTAAGTGCATGTTTACTCTGCGGGCTGCGAACGCTCATCGGGTTCCCTCGGGATGATTTTCTGTATGGTGCGAGAGGTGAGCTGAAAAATCAAATCACGCCTTTTAGTCATTGCCTGGCTGCACACAGATGGTAATCTGCTTTTTCGTTCACTCAGCCGCACAGGAACACTATGATTCGCTTTGCCGTCGTTGGAACCAACTGGATCACTCGTCAGTTTATCGATGCTGCCCATGAAACCGGAAAAATGAAGCTGACCGCCGTTTATTCACGCTCACTGGCGCAGGCAGAGACCTTCGCCAGCGACTATCCGGTCGAGCGGCTGTTTGACTCGCTGGAGGAGATGGCGGCATCGGATGCCCTCGATGCGGTGTATATCGCCAGCCCCAACGCGCTGCACTGCCCGCAGGCCCTGCTGTTCCTGCGCCATCGTAAACATGTAATCTGTGAGAAGCCGCTGGCCTCCAACCTGCGTGAAGTCGACGCGATGATCGCCTGTGCCGCCGAACATCAGGTGGTGCTGTTTGAAGCGTTTAAAACCGCCAGCCTGCCCAATTTCCTCGCACTGCAACAGGCGCTGCCAAAAGTGGGCCGGCTGCGTAAAGCCTTTATTAACTACTGCCAGTACTCTTCCCGCTATCAGCGTTACCTTGACGGGGAAAACCCCAACACGTTCAACCCCGCCTGGTCCAACGGCTCCATTATGGATATTGGCTACTACTGCCTGGGGACAGCGGTGAGCCTGTGGGGTGAACCGCACAGCATCGTCGCCAGCGCCAGCCTGCTGGACAGCGGCGTTGACGGTCACGGTACGGCGATCCTTAACTATGGCGATTTCGATGTCACCCTGCAGCACTCCAAAATCAGCCAGTCGACCCTGCCGAGTGAAATCCAGGGTGAAGACGGCTCGCTGGTGGTGGAGCAGGTTTCCGAATGTCAGCGTCTCAGCTTTGTCCCGCGCGGTGCTAAGGCGCAGGATCTGACGCAGCCGCAGCATATCAACACCATGCTGTACGAGGCAGAGGTGTTCGCCCGGTTGGTGGAAAATAATCAGGTCGATCACCCCGGGCTGTCGACCTCACGGATCACCGCAAAAGTGCTGACCGAAATCCGCCGTCAGACCGGCGTGGTGTTCCCAGCTGACGCAGCTGCTGTGTAAATATTTCTAAATATTACTGAAGAAGATTGACCTGCCGCAGCGGGCCGCCTATCTTTTGCCTCAGCAAAGGGGAGTAACTTCTTCGTCAGTTAATCGTCAATACGACATCCACATGATGTCCGGTTACTGAGCAACCTTATCCTGGTTGTAAGTGAGACCTTGCCGGGAGGCGAGGTTTGCTTACAGCATCAATAATATTGTGGCTGATGCCTTCCGATATACCCTACAGACGTCAGGTCGCAGACAGGCGGCAACTTAACAGTTCTCCACCCGCTTACATCAGTAAGTGACCGGGGTTCGTGAAGTCAGCCAATGTATCTGCAGCATGAAAGATGACGGGTAATTGGCCATTTTTTATTTTGCACGGGATGATATATGAACACTGTCGGCACACCGTTACTCTGGGGCAGCTTCGCTGTCGTCGTCGTGATAATGCTGGCGATTGACCTGCTGTTGCAGGGCCGTCGCGGCTCGCACACCATGACCATGAAACAGGCCGCTGCCTGGTCGCTGGTCTGGGTGACGCTCTCTCTGTTATTTAATGCTGCCTTCTGGTGGTACCTCAACGACACCGTCGGGCGCGAAGTGGCGGACACTCAGGCGCTGGCGTTCCTCACCGGTTATCTGATTGAAAAAGCGCTGGCCGTCGACAACGTGTTTGTCTGGCTGATGCTGTTCAGCTATTTTGCCGT
>Ga0308168_1000313_pt1 | contig 66976 bp, 62 predicted proteins | sample PhyCR2_FD_202133 | JGI IMG/M metagenome (GOLD analysis project Ga0308168, IMG submission 202133) | Phyllosphere microbial communities from UC Gill Tract Community Farm, Albany, California, United States - DLSLRC.R2 | ecosystem: Host-associated > Plants > Phyllosphere > Unclassified | place: USA...
GGTCAATCGCCTCGACCACGGTTTCAAGAGCAGTTTGGTAACCGATGGTGTAATCCGTGCCTGCGACATCATTATCAATGGTGCCGGGTAAACCAATACACGGAAATCCCATCTCCGTTAGGCGCTTTGCCCCCATGTAGGAACCGTCTCCGCCGATAACGACTAAGGCATCTAAACCACGCTTACGCATATTCTCGATAGCGATTTGGCGAACGGCCTCTTCCTTAAACTCAGGGAATCGCGCAGAACCTAAAAATGTGCCGCCACGGTTAATGACATCCGACACACTGTAACGGTCTAAGCTCAACATCCTATCTTCATACAAACCGAGGTAACCGTCGTAAATGCCAAATAATTCTAAACCTTCCGCAAGACCAGCACGCACAACGCCGCGAATCGCCGCATTCATGCCGGGCGCGTCTCCCCCGCTGGTCAATACACCGATTTTTTTGATCATAGCAACCCCTGGATGATGAATAAAAGAAGCAAGGCAAAATGAAAGCATTGGCCCCAGTCCACCTTACGCACCCCGAGGCCAAAGATAATAATATAACATACCCGATAGCTTGAGTTGATATAGGTCATCGAAACTCGCCACTATCGGGTGATACTTTCTCGTTAAAAAAGTTTAGAAGCTATAGCGGAGGCCTAAACTCGCCATAAGTGATCTATTTTCTATGCCCGCACTATTTTTTAACGAACCTGAGCTATCTTCTCCACGATCATGATAACTAAGTCGACCTTTCTGATTGAAGGTAGCTGCCCAAGTTCCTGCGAGATAAACCTTGGCATGCTCTGTAAGGTAATAACCAGCATTTAGCGATAAGGCTGCAAACTTCTGTTTGTTAACTGATGCTCTAAATGTGGTATCGGTAAGATAGTGCTCGTCAATATCGGAAGCTCGTCCCCAAGCACTGTATTTCACTGCGCCGCCAACTTCCCATTGCTGATAGCGGTAAGAGGCTAACAATCCAATATAGGGAGTCTTAAAGGTTTGGCGGTATGAGATACCGAGAAGACTATTCGCTAAATCACCCACGTATTGACCATTATTATAATTATATTGCCCTCCGTAAGCGCTGAAGCGATAACGTGTCTGTTGGTAGCCGCTGACGATACCGATTCGAGCATCGTCATTGGAGAGCAGCCAATATTTCAGGCTAAGATCGAATTGATTGGCATGATTTAACTGACTTTTAGGGTGGTAACTTTTAGATGTCCAACTTTTTTGACTTTCATCTTCCCAGTCATAATCATTCATCACCCCACCACGCTTCGCAACGGTGCTCCATCCTTCAAGTCCTAATGAAAGTTTCGGTAGCACACGCCACTCCAGCGCACCTTTTAAGACCGGCGCGTTGTTTACACGCCAATTTAATTGACTGTCTTTATGACCATTTGTTGGATCATAGACACGCTCTTTAGTGGTAGTAGAAAGCACGCCTGCACTTACCTCTACCGATACATCATCCCAAGAAGCGAGGTAGTTATCGCTGGCGTACGCATTAGCGACTAAATTACTCCCAATGAATACCATTACTGCCCGATTAATATTACGCATCATTATCTCATCCATGTTGATATAATTCGATTATATTCAAGCTGTTAATTGGAATAACCTCAACACATTTTGCAAGAGCATTTACCCTCTATTTAGCTAAATTTATCTTATAGATGTCTTTCCCACCCTTCACTTTCTCCCCTCGTCTGGGTAAAAAATCAGCCATCAATTTCCTTTCACCACAGAGAACAAATCGCTTAATTGCCTAAAATTGCCCCCTTTTTCTCTGCTTTTTTAGACAAAAGACTGCTTCATGAGTAAAGGCTGTGTATAATGGCTCAGATATTGTCCCCGCTCTTTATCTAATCCAAGAAGACTATGGCCCAAGGTACGTTATTTATTGTTTCCGCTCCCAGTGGTGCGGGTAAATCGAGTTTGATCCAAGCGTTGCTGAAAACCCAGCCGTTGTACGACACTCAGGTTTCTGTTTCACACACCACGCGAAATATCCGTCCAGGCGAAGTGCACGGAGAGCACTATCACTTTGTGACGAAAGAAGAATTTACCGCGATGATCGCTGAAAACGCTTTTTTCGAACATGCACAAGTGTTTGGCAACTATTACGGCACCTCCCGTCATGCCATCGAACAAGTGTTGGCGACGGGTGTGGATGTTTTCTTGGATATTGATTGGCAGGGGGCTCAGCAAGTTCGTCAACAAATGCCCGGCGCGCGGAGTATTTTTATCCTCCCTCCCTCACAAGATGAGCTCGATCGTCGATTACGTGGGCGAGGTCAAGATGACGGTGATGTCATCGCGTCTAGAATGGCAAAAGCGGTTGATGAGATGAGCCACTATGCCGAATACGATTATCTAATCGTCAATGACGATTTCGATCTCGCACTGTCTGACTTAAAGACGATCATCCGCGCAGAACGCTTACGGATGCATCGTCAAAAATCTCGACACAGTGCGCTAATTAGCAAATTATTGGCAGACTGAATTAGCTTCAGTATCATGCCTTATCTATACCCGATCAGTGGAGTAATACCTATATGGCACGCGTAACCGTACAAGATGCAGTAGAACAAGTGGGCAACCGTTTTGACTTAGTGTTAGTTGCTGCACGCCGCGCACGTCAATTACAAACCGGCGGCAAAGACGCACTGGTTCCTGAAGAAAATGATAAGCAAACCGTCATCGCCTTACGCGAAATCGAAGAAGGTTTAATTACCAACAGTATTCTTGATGTGCGTGAACGCCAAGACCAGCACGAGCAAGAAGCGGCAGAACTGCAAGCCGTCAATGCTATCGCTGAAGGCCGTCGTTAATTCTTATAGTGAAGGTAGCCCTTGTATCTGTTTGAAAGCCTTAACCAACTGATTGAAAAGTACCTGCCTGAAGACCAAATTCTACGTCTCAAGCAGGCTTACCTTGTCGCGCGTGATGCTCACGAAGGACAAACTCGTTCGAGTGGTGAGCCTTATATCACCCACCCAGTAGCCGTTGCCTGTATTTTGGCAGGGATGAAGCTGGACCATGAAACACTCATGGCCGCTTTACTTCACGACGTGATTGAAGATACCGCCGTCACGTATCAAGAAATCGAGCAGCTATTTGGTGAAAGCGTCGCCGAGTTGGTAGAGGGCGTTTCTAAACTGGATAAACTTAAATTCCGGGATAAGAAAGAAGCGCAAGCAGAAAACTTTCGCAAAATGATCATGGCGATGGTGCAAGACATCCGCGTGATCTTAATTAAACTGGCTGACCGTACGCATAACATGCGTACGCTCGGCTCGTTGCGTACCGATAAACGTCGTCGTATCGCGCTTGAAACACTCGAAATCTACAGCCCGCTTGCCCATCGACTCGGTATCCATCACCTAAAAACGGAATTGGAAGAACTCGGCTTCGAGGCTTTGTATCCTAACCGTTACCGAGTGATCAAAGAAGTCGTTAAGGCGGCACGCGGTAACCGTAAAGAGATGATTCAACGCATCTTGAGCGAGATAGACGGCCGTTTACAAGAAGCGGGTATCCCTTGCCGCGTCAGCGGACGTGAAAAGCATCTTTACTCGATCTATCGTAAAATGCACCTGAAAGAGCAGCGCTTTCATTCCATTATGGATATTTATGCCTTTCGGGTCATCGTCAAAGATATCGATACCTGTTATCGCGTCCTGGGCCAAATGCACAGCTTATTTAAGCCACGTCCAGGCCGAATGAAAGACTATATCGCTATCCCCAAGGCGAACGGCTATCAATCCTTGCATACCTCGATGATCGGCCCGCACGGAGTTCCCGTTGAAGTCCAAATCCGTACTGAAGATATGGACCAGATGGCTGAAATGGGGGTCGCTGCACACTGGGCCTATAAACAGCAAGGCGAAAGCGTAACGACCGCACAGCTACGCGCCCAACGCTGGTTGCAGAGCTTAATTGAACTTCAGCAAAGCTCGGGTAACTCTTTTGAGTTTATCGAGAGCGTGAAGTCCGACCTATTCCCTGATGAAATCTATGTCTTCACCCCAGAAGGCCGTATCGTTGAACTGCCCGCCGAGGCGACACCGGTCGACTTTGCCTACGCAGTTCATACCGATATTGGCCATGCCTGTGTTGGGGCGAGAGTGGATCGACAACCCTATCCTCTGTCACAACCGTTAACCAGTGGCCAGACGATAGAAATCATTACCGCGCCAGGGGCACGCCCTAACGCAGCGTGGTTAAACTTTGTCGTCAGTTCGAAAGCGCGCGTCAAAATTCGTCAGCTGCTTAAGAATCTTAAACGCGAAGACTCCGTCTTACTGGGTCGCCGCTTACTCAGCCACGCACTGGGTGGCAGTAAAAAACTGGCTGAAGTCCCGCAAGAGAGCATCCAGCACGAGCTCGAACGTATGAAGCTCGCCAGCTTCGATGATCTACTGGCCGAAATTGGCCTCGGTAACGCGATGAGTGTCGTTGTGGCTAAGAACCTTCTGCCGCAACCTGAAGCGCATGAGACGACAACCAGCGGTAATCCGAAGCGCCACAAGCTTCCTATCAAAGGGGCTGAGGGCGTATTGATTACCTTTGCTAAATGTTGTCGTCCGATTCCTGGCGATCCGATCTTGGCACATATTAGCCCTGGCAAAGGGTTAGTGGTGCATCATGAGTCCTGCCGTAATATCCGCGGCTTCAGTAAAGACGCTGAAAAATTTATGCCAGTCGAGTGGGATACCCATACTGAACAAGACTTTATCGCCGAATTGAAGGTCGATATGTTCAATCATCAAGGGGTATTAGCCAACTTAACGGCAGCGATTAACCAAGCGCGCTCCAATATTCAAAGCTTGAATACCGAAGAGCGCGATGGCCGGGTATATACCGCTTATTTACGGCTTACCGTTCATGATCGTGTCCATCTTGCGAATATCATGCGTAAACTGCGTGTGATGTCCGACGTCATCAAAGTCCAACGGAATCGTAACTAAGCTTATGAATTCCCAACGACTTGCTCGAATTCAGGAAATGCTGGCGAGACGCCAGCCCGACCTGACCCTGTGTCTTGAACAAGTCCATAAGCCCCACAATATTTCGGCGATTATTCGCACCGCCGATGCGATTGGTATCCACAATATTCATGCGGTGTGGCCTGAAGAACGGATGCGAACGGCTGTCTCCTCTTCAGCTGGTAGCAATAACTGGGTCAATGTCCATACCCATGACAGCATTGAGCAGGCAGTGTCTGTATTCAAGGCGCAAAATATGCAGGTCCTCGCCACCAACTTAAGCGATAAAGCGGTCGATTTTCGAGCGATCGATTACACCAAACCGACCTGTATTATTGTTGGCCAAGAAAAAACCGGTATCAGTGACCAAGCGCTAGCCCTGGCTGACCACCATATCGTGATCCCCATGCTTGGAATGGTGCAGTCACTCAATGTCTCGGTAGCGGCGGCCTTAATCTTGTACGAAGCCCAGCGCCAACGCCAAGCCGCCGGCTTATATCAGCGCGACTATAGTGATATAGACCCACAAGAGCAGCAACGACTTCTTTTTGAGGGCGGCTATCCTACCCTTGCTCGGGTCGCCAAGCATAAGGGCTTACCTTATCCACATATTGACCACGACGGTAACATTCATGCCGAACAGGTATGGTGGGACAGTATGCAGGCCACGAGAAAACGATGAAAGGTCGCCTGCTTGATGCCATTCCGCTCACTACGCTGACCGGTGTCGGGGCCAGCCAATCCGCCAAGTTAGCGAAAATCGGTCTTCATACGCTACAAGATTTACTGTTACATCTGCCCTTACGCTACGAAGACCGTACGCATCTCACCGCCATCAACGACTTACAAGCCGGTTCACATACCACCGTCTGCGGCGAGGTGTTACACAGCGAGATCACCTTTGGCCGTCGACGCATGCTGGTGTGTCAAATCAGTGATGGAACAGGAACCCTCACGCTGCGCTTTTTCAACTTCAATGCTGGGATGAAAAATGGCTTAGCAACCGGCAAAAGAATCATTGCCTGGGGCGAGATCCGACGCGGACAGCGCGGTCCAGAAATTATACACCCTGAATATCGCCAGCAGGATGAGCAACAATCCATCGCCCTGCAGGAGACTTTAACTCCGGTTTACCCCGCGACCGATGGCATACGCCAAGCCACGCTGCGTAATTTAACCGATCAAGCACTGGTATTGCTGCAACATAACCCTATTCAGGAGCTATTACCGCAAGAACTTTGTCGCAGCCTACTGTCACTGACGGAAGCATTACAGCTATTACACCGCCCACCTCCGGAGATGCAGTTAGCCGATGTCGAGTTGGGCCGTCATCCTGCGCAACTACGCCTGATTACCGAAGAGCTATTGGCTCATCAGCTCAGTATGTTACAAGCACGGGCCGGAGCGCAGCAGTATCGTGCCTTATCCTTTAAACCAGATGACCGTTTGTCAGCACAATTGTTAAGCCAGCTCCCCTTTACGCCGACCGGTGCTCAGCGACGGGTCGTCAAGGAGATTGAACAGGATTTGGCGCATCCCTATCCGATGTTGCGACTGGTACAAGGTGATGTGGGATCGGGAAAAACCTTGGTGGCCGCACTGGCCGCATTACAAGTCATTGCCGCCGACCAGCAAGTGGTAATGATGGCTCCTACCGAGCTACTTGCCGAGCAACATGCTCATAATTTCCGAACTTGGTTCGAACCCCTTGGCATTCAAGTCGGCTGGTTAGCCGGAAAACAGAAAGGAAAAGCGCGCGCTGCCGAGCAAGAACGTATTGCCCGCGGCGAAGTGCACATGGTCGTAGGCACTCACGCCCTCTTCCAAGAACATATCCAATTCCAACATTTGGCGCTGGTGATCATCGATGAGCAGCACCGTTTTGGTGTTCATCAGCGTCTCGCACTATGGGAAAAGGGTCAGCAACAAGGCTTCCATCCGCATCAATTAATCATGACGGCGACCCCTATTCCCCGTACCTTAGCGATGACGGCCTATGCCGATCTCGAGACATCAACCATTGATGAGCTCCCCCCTGGACGTACCCCGGTCACGACCGTCGCCATTCCAGACTCTCGACGTAGTGAGATAATTTCCCGCGTCGAGAAAGCGTGTGCCGAGGGTCGACAAGCTTATTGGGTCTGTACCTTGATTGAAGAATCAGAGCAGCTCGAAGCGCAAGCCGCTGAGAACACGTTACTCGAACTTCAAGTTGCCCTCCCCGCAATGCGCATCGGTTTAGTGCACGGTAGAATGAAACCGGCTGAAAAACAGCAGATCATGCAACAGTTTAAAGGTCATGAACTGGATCTGCTGATTGCGACGACCGTCATTGAAGTGGGCGTAGATGTCCCGAATTCGAGCTTGATGATTATCGATAATGCCGAGCGTCTTGGCTTGGCCCAGCTGCACCAGTTGCGCGGACGAGTCGGCCGTGGTGCTGTCGCCTCACACTGTGTCTTATTGTATAAACCGCCTCTTAGTAAAACGGCGCAAAAGCGCCTACAGGTGCTGCGCGATACCAATGATGGATTTGTCATTGCTCAGCATGACTTGGAAATTCGTGGCCCGGGAGAACTGCTCGGGACCAAACAAACCGGAAACGCTGAATTTAAAGTCGTGGATTTAGTGCGTGATCAACGCTTAATCCCAGAAATACAGCGTATCGCCAAGCATCTCCACCAGCACTACCCCGAACAGTCGAAGGCACTAATTGAACGATGGCTACCGGCCAAAACGCTGTTCAGTAATGTGTAAACCATAGCGAGCGGCTTTCGTCAAAGCAATCGTTTGCAATTGTACCCGACTCCTTTAAAATTGCCCCTTTTTATGACTCTGCCAGAGAAAAACTATGTCCGCCGAACGTGTCGAACCGACTGAAAACCCGCCACCCGCTCCGCGTAGTGAGCTCATTTATACGCTTGAAGCTCGTCCTCCGCTTCCACAAGCTGTCTTTGCCGCCTTACAACACCTGCTGGCCATGTTTGTGGCCGTGATTACGCCAGCACTGCTAATCTGCAAGGGCTTAAACTTACCGGCAGAAGATACACGACATATTCTTAGCATGTCGCTCTTTGCCTCTGGCATCGCCTCGCTATTACAGATTAAAACTTGGGGCCCAATCGGATCAGGGCTACTGTCGGTTCAAGGGACGAGCTTTAACTTTGTCTCGCCGCTCATTATGGGGGGCCTTGCCTTAAAACAAGGGGGAGCAGACACCTCTCACATGATGGCGGCACTCTTCGGTACCCTCATGATTGCTTCCTGTACCGAGATGATTATTTCGCGAATACTCCCGTATGTTCAGCGTGTCATCACCCCTCTGGTCTCGGGAATTGTCGTCATGATCATCGGCCTGTCGTTGATTCAGGTCGGCTTAACCTCCGTTGGGGGAGGCTTTAGCGCTATGGCAGACCACAGTTTTGGCTCGCCGACGAATTTACTGCTGGCAGGGGTGGTGCTAGTCACCATCATCCTACTGAATCGCCAAAAAAACCCTTACTTAAGAATTGCCGCGCTGTTTATTGCCATGCTTATCGGCTACGTCCTAGCGTGGGCGATGGGAGTATTACCGAGTGCGCTGCCAAGCGCCACGCATCCACTGGTGATGTGGCCGCAGCCTTTACGTTATGGGCTTGAGATCGATTGGAATTTATTACTACCGCTGATGTTGGTATTTATGGTGACCTCGCTGGAAACCATTGGTGATATTACCGCAACGTCAGACGTCTCAGAACAGCCGGTAAAAGGCCCTCTTTATATGCAGCGTCTCAAGGGTGGGGTGCTGGCTAACGGTATCAATAGCTGTGTTTCGGCACTGTTTAATACTTTCCCTAATTCCTGTTTTGGCCAAAACAATGGTGTGATCCAACTGACTGGGGTGGCCAGCCGCTATGTCGGGTTTATTGTCGCGATAATGTTAATGCTGTTGGGGCTTTTTCCTGCGGTCAGTGATATTGTACAGAATATCCCCGAGCCGGTGCTCGGTGGCGCAACCTTAGTGATGTTTGGTACCATTGCCGCTTCGGGCGTACGTATTGTGGCACGGGAAACTCTAAATCGCCGCGCAATCATGGTGATGGCATTATCTTTAGGGATTGGATTAGGGGTGTCGCAACACCCAGAAATCCTTCAGTTTGCGCCTGAGTGGCTGCGCACACTCTTTTCCTCAGGAATTGCCGCCGGTGGCGTAACCGCTATCGTGTTAAACCTGATCTTGCCTCGCGAGGAATAAGTCATATTATCCGACTGATTATTGATCCAGATAGTCAGTCGTCTTGACGCTCCTTGAGCTAACAGTGATTTTGAGGCATAACCAACAGTTCGCTCATCATTAGGAAACGTCGATGAAGTTACTCGTTAAATTACTGCTCTCTTTCGTGCTACTCCTCTTGGTCCTACTGAGTCTCGGCTATGCCGTGCTACGTAGCCATTGGGGCATCGCCGCAGCCTGCCGCTGGATCAGTGATGCGACGCCTTATCATTTATCGATTGCGCGACTTTCCCATGATTGGTCGCATCCCTTAACCTTTCATATCGATCAGGTCACCTTCGGTGAAGATGGTCAACCTGCGCTGCTGATTGCTGGTAAATTGTCGCTATCGCTCACTGCTCGCCAGCTAATTAGCCCAACACATTTCGCGCAGATTACAATTGAACAAGGCACATTGGTCCTCAGTAATTTAACCCCTGAAGCGACACTCCCGGTCAGCGCCGATCGCTTAGAGCTTCAGGCGGTTAAATTATTCAACCCGTATCCAACCAACTGCCTCTCTGCAAAGCAGCTTAATGGGGCATTAACCCCTTGGACACCGAGTCAACAAGCGGTCTTAGGTAAACGATTCACCTTCAATTTTTCAGCGGAAGACGTGCATGTCGGGCATCGGCAATTCGATAAGTTGGTCGCGCAGGGGAGTAAAGATTTTCAGCAGTTAACGATCACCGCATTATCTGGGGCCGTTGAGCGTGGGACTTTTGAGGGAAAACTTTCACGGTCGGCGGAAGGACAGTGGCAAATCCCTAGACTGCAACTCGATAATATCCGTTTTCAAACCGATAAAGGGCTAGCCGATCTCTTCGCTCCAGCGATGCTTCCCCCAGTGACAATTCAGGACCTCACGATCAACCATCTCAGTATCGTTGGCCCAAATTGGGTGATCAACGATGTCTCAGCCAATGGCCAGAACCTTAGCAACATCTCAGGACTCGCAGGTCACTTAGCGCTCAATGCAGAGAGCCTGATTTTGGGCACAGAACAGTGGTCACAACCTCATCTACGACTCACCGCGGCTGAGGGCAATCTTACTCTCGACCAATTTGATGCCGATTGGGCGAAAGGGACCGTCTCCGCCAAAGGCCGGTGGCTAAGAAAAACCGGAGCGCTGCAGCTAGATAAGCTGGATTTCAGCAATGTTCGCTATACCCTACCCAGTGATTGGCGTCAGTTCCTCCAGTTACCCCTGCCCCAGGCTATTCAGTCGATTACGCTTAATAACCTCAGTGTGGAAAATGGCCTCTTCATTGATATTTCCCCCGACTTTCCTTTCCAGATGACCGCCGCTCATATTACGGGGAGTCAGCTACAGATCGCCCAACAGCACCAGTGGGGGTTTCGGAAGGGCGAGGCAGAATACTATGCCGCCGCCGCAACCTTTAATCGCCATGATATTCGGGCACTCTGGTTTAAAGTCAGCGCGACCCCTGACCAATTAAGTGTGCAAGATATAAAAGGATTGATACAGGAGGGGCCGATGATCGGCAACTTGGCGATATCCCAATCTCCGACGCACCCTTTTACCCTCTCACTTCAGGGAGAAAGAGTGCCTTACGAGGCTTTCACCCATTGGTTCTGGCCACGCCCTTTGTCCGGGCAAGGTAACTTTAGTATCAATCTCAAAGGTAATCTGCCTTCGCTCACGGCATCTCCTTCTTCATTGCAGGGAACCTTCATAACACCGTCCTTCAGCCAGCAAGTCGGATCGAAATGAGGGGGCGGGTGATAAGCTAGGCTTGTCACCCATCCTAACCTATTAGTGAGGCGCTGAGCCGCCCTGTTCCAAGGGTTTTTCTGCTTCCGCCGGCAACACAAGATATACCCCTTGAAACACCGCGCCTTGATGATGCTCATCACTTAAGGTGACATCCAAACTCACCCTCGCCTTACGGCCACAAGCAAGACGATCTAAATCACCTTTTAGCGACCCCAAATCGGCACTGGCCGTTGGCCGGCCCTGTAAGGGCTGGCTGTAGCGAATATGGGCATCTGCCAACACGATGGTCCCGCCCAACTTTCGCTCCCTGAGCAGTAACCAAATCAGTCCCCAGCCGGTCAAGGTAGCCAAAGAAAATTGGCTGCCAGCAAACAGCGTATGGTGGGGATTTTGGTTACCGGTTTCCGGCATGGTCGTCATAAACTTCTGGCCGGTATATTGCTGAATACGCACTCCCATTTTTTCACTTAAGGGAATATGCTGATACCAAGCCTGCTGTAACTGCTCACACCAATCAGCGCGATGAAGAATATCATCCATTGACGCCATCGGCTTAATCATCAAAAAGTGGCGGATCCGAGTGGTTTGTGAAGCAGTTACCCGACCTTGATTGATATAACCCAGCTGAGCAAAAAACTCGACGGCATCTTCCCGTGCGCTGCACGTCACTCGCTTAACCCCTTCTTGTCGCGCAACAGACTCTAAGGTCATGATCAGTAATCGACCCAGCCCCTTACCACGCAGTTCCGGGGAGACCGCAAGAAACCTAATTGACGCTTCGTTATCGCCACTGATAGAGAGCCGCCCAACGCCCACCACTCGATTCTCATCATCAACGAGCATTTGGTGATGCGCCGTAGTATCCCAAGCATCTTGCTCTGAACCCGGCGGCTGATTTAACGGCTTGCGCAGCATCTGCCAACGAAACTGGAAATACTCGGCAAGATCACTGTCGGTTTCAGGAACGCGTAATTGATACATTTATTCGCTCCCTCCTCAACACTGAAGCCAGAAAGTGACAGGGCCATCATTCGTTAGCGCCACTTGCATGTCTGCAGCAAACTGTCCATTTTCTGTGTTAATACCCAGTTCTCGGCAATAGTCGCTAAAAAAATGGTACAGCTCACGTGCTCTGTCGGGGGAAGCGCCTTTGGAAAAGGAAGGACGCATCCCTTTCTGTGTATCGGCGGCAAGGGTAAACTGTGAAACGACCAACAACTCCCCTTCAGCTTGCTGTAGATTAAGGTTCATCTTCCCTTGCTCATCGCTAAATACCCGGTAGTTCACTACTTTTTCGGCTAACTTACGCGCCGTCGCCTCATCATCATCCTTCTCGACACCGAGCAGGACAAGAAGGCCGCTCGCGATCTTACCGACCATGCTTCCCTCAACACTGACTTGAGCCGCTGAAACACGTTGAATTAATGCAATCATGAGATATCCGCTTCTTGTTGACGCTGACGACGAAGTTTACGGTAGTGTTCAAGCGAGACAGTAATCTCTGCCCCCAGTAATACAATACACCACGTCCAATAGACCCACAGGAACAGCATGGGAATAACGGCAAGCACACCGTAAATAAGCTGATAGGCAGGAAACATCGTCACGTACAGCGTGAAAACTTTTTTACCAATCTCGAATAATACACCGGCGACTAACGCGCCAATCAGCGCATCCTTACCCGCTACATTACAGGTAGGTACCACACTAAACAGTAACCAGAAGGCTAGCCATGAGAGAAGTAAGGGAAAACTTCGCAGCACTAACTGAATGATCTCACTAATACCGGGCATGTTAAGCCACTGCGGTGAAAGCAAGTAGGAACTCAGCGCAATACTCGCTCCAGCGAGTAATGGCCCCAAAGTCAGGATCATCCAGTACACGGCAAACGAAAAGACTAAGGGCCGCTTACGCGAGCTGCGCCAAATGCTATTTAACGCGCTATCGATGGAGAACATTAACAGTAGCGACGTAAAAATAAGGCCAATCGCACCAAACACCGTCATACGATGGACATTAACGACAAAGCGGTCGATATACTCTTCAATCACGTTACCCGTGGTGGGAACAAAGTTTCGAAAAATAAAATGTCGGATCTCACCACTGATATCGTTGAAAACTGGGAATGCTGAAAAGATAGCGAAAATCACCGTCACAAAGGGGACTAACCCTAATAATGAAACAAAGGTAAGGTTTCCCGCCTGTACCGTCATGTTATCGTCGTTAATTCGCCGCCAAAGTACGCCCAGCCAGCGAAGAAATGAACGTGTCCTGAGTTTAACCCGCATAGATAATTTGCTTCCCTACGAAAAATTACTAGTACCTTGAATTGCCGCTTCTAACCCTTCAACGTCTTGGTAAAGATGAGTGTTGATCCCTAACTGTGTTGCCGCTTCAATATTTTCAAAGAGGTCATCAACAAAGAACGCTTGCTCAGGGGCAACGCCCTCTTCAGCCAGCACATGGTGGAAAATCGCCGTATCCGGTTTGCGTAGCCCAATACGATGCGAGAAATAGCATTGGTCGGCTACCGCGAGTAACTCAGGATACTGCTGCGCCAAAAATTCAGTATGAATTTGATTGGTATTAGACAGGATAACGACGCGATATCCCTCTGCGCGCAGTTGCTGAATAAGCGTGAGAACGGCTTTATTCACCCCGGTGAAAATCGCTTGCCAGCCGCTCACAAATTGCGGATAGCTGAGGTTGACCTCTAACTCGTCACACAGTGCCTCAGCAAATTGTTCATCCGATATCTCTCCCCTCTCATGGCGCTCAACCTGAGGGCCGAGTTGGAAGTGTTGTTGAACATGCGCAAGCGGAGTACCACTCAGATTACTCCAGACGCCTAAAGCACGGGTGAAGTCGAGATTAACGATAACGTTTCCCAAATCGAAAATATATAACATGGCCTCTCTCCCGTAAGTTTTACTTATCTACACTATAAAGCCGACCTCCTCATTCTACCAATCGAGTTTTGGAAAATTGATCGCGTTTTGCGCGCAGTCTTCAGTAGGCTAGACGCAAGGCAAAAAAAAACCTGAACCAGAAGAGTCCGGTTCAGGTTTAGCTTAATACTCAGAGAAAGAGAATTAAGACTCTTTACCGCCACGCGATGCACGTTTACGGTCATTTTCAGTTAAATGACGCTTACGGATACGGACAGAAACTGGCGTTACTTCAACTAATTCGTCATCATCGATGAACTCAAGCGCTTGCTCAAGGCTCATTTTGATCGCTGGAACCAGTGTTGTCGCTTCATCAGTCCCTGACGCACGCATGTTAGTCAGTTTCTTACCGGTTAAGCAGTTAACGGTCAGGTCGTTAGAACGTGAGTGAATACCGATGATTTGGCCTTCATACACTTCCGCACCGTGACCTAAGAATAACTTACCGCGGTCTTGCAGGCTGTACAGAGCAAACGCAACAGCTTTACCTTGACCGTTAGAAATCAATACACCATTTTGACGTTGGCCAACTTCACCTGGACGCATATCGTCGTAGTGACTGAAGGTTGAGTACAGTAAACCTGTACCTGAAGTCATGGTCATGAATTCGTTACGGAAACCGATCAATCCACGGCTTGGGATAACGTAGTCTAAACGTACGCGGCCTTTACCATCTGGATCCATGTTTTTCATGTCGCCTTTACGCTCACCCATAGCTTGCATCACAGAACCTTGGTGCTGTTCTTCGATATCAAGGGTCACGTTTTCGAATGGCTCTTGTTTACGTCCATCAATTTGACGGAAGATAACTTTAGGACGAGATACTGCCATCTCGAAGCCTTCACGACGCATGTTTTCGATCAGTACCGATAGGTGAAGTTCACCACGGCCTGAAACACGGAACGCATCAGCATCTTCAGTTTCTTCAACGCGTAAAGCAACGTTGTGGACCAGCTCTTTCTTCAGGCGGTCAAGGATTTGACGTGAAGTCACGTACTTACCTTCTTTACCACAGAATGGAGAGGTGTTTACACAGAAGAACATGCTAACAGTAGGCTCATCGACGCTCAGCGCTGGCAGGGCTTCAACTTTCTGAGTATCACAAATCGTGTCAGAAATGTTCAGTTCACCTAAACCAGTGATTGCAATGATATCACCCGCTTCCGCTAAATCAGATTCGATACGCTCAAGACCTAAATGGCCCAGTACTTTACCGACTTTACCGTTACGTGTTTTACCTTCGCTATCAATAACCGTAACCTGTTGGTTAGGTTTGATTTTACCGCGCTTGATACGGCCGATTCCGATAACACCTAAGTAGTTATTGTAATCAAGTTGCGAAATCTGCATTTGCAGCGAGCCATCTTGATCAACATTAGGTGCAGGAACGTGTTTTACGATCGCTTCGTACAGTGGCGTCATATCTTCAGCCATGTCTGCGTGATCGTCGCCCGCAATCCCTTGGATTGCAGAAGCGTAGATAATTGGGAAATCTAATTGCTCATCTGTCGCGTCTAAGTTGACGAACAGATCGAAGACTTGGTCAACCACCCAATCTGGACGTGCGCCCGGACGGTCAATTTTGTTGATAACAACAATTGGTTTTAGACCATGAGCAAACGCTTTCTTAGTCACGAAACGGGTCTGTGGCATAGGACCATCAATCGCATCAACGACTAATAGTACGGAATCAACCATAGACATAACACGTTCAACTTCTCCACCGAAGTCGGCGTGTCCCGGGGTATCAACGATGTTGATACGGTAATCATTCCACTTAATAGCGGTGTTTTTTGCGAGGATAGTAATTCCACGCTCTTTCTCCAGGTCATTGGAGTCCATCACACGCTCAGTCGCTTCAGTACGCTCGTCAAAGGTACCGGACTGTTGTAAAAGTTTGTCGACTAGGGTGGTTTTTCCATGGTCAACGTGCGCGATGATGGCGATATTACGCAATTTTTCGATCACAGCTTTGCCTCAGGCATTAGAAATAGCGCGCTATTGTACACGGATTAGGCGAAAGACTGAACACGATCAGACGATTCACAGCCCTTTTATGCAGTTTTTTTTTATGACTCCGCTTCACCGGCTTTTTTTGTGCAATTTCAGTGCAAAATGACTACTCCTTACCCATAATGCACCATAATGGATCATTAAAGTTGACGACATTGCTCTTTATTGGTGCAATGCCCTGTAATACAACAACGGTGAGGGCGGGCCACACTCGCCTCTGCTGGGCCTTTTCGGTGTTTTAGAAAAGTTGGCACGCTTTTCGCTTTAAGAAAAATAAGCGAAAACGATAGCTAAAAAACGTTTTTAGGCGCTTGCCGGATTTCGGGTAAAAGGGTTGAGCCCTCGTAAGCATAATGCTTCCCATTTCCCCCACGATAATAGAGCTTTCAGGAGAGTAGATATGTCCGTTGAACACGTTCTCTCGTTGATGAACGAACATGAAGTCAAGTTTGTTGATCTGCGCTTTACAGACAGTAAAGGTAAAGAACAACACGTTACCATCCCTGCACATCAGGTGAATGAAGACTTCTTTGAAGAAGGTAAAATGTTCGATGGCTCATCCATCGGGGGTTGGAAAGGGATTAACGAATCAGACATGGTACTGATGCCTGACGTGACCACCGCCGTCCTTGACCCATTTTTCGAAGATCCAACGCTAATCATCCGTTGTGATATTCTTGAGCCAGGCACTCTGCAAGGCTACGATCGTGACCCTCGTTCGATCGCCAAACGCGCTGAAGATTTCTTACGTACCTCAGGTATCGCTGATACCGTCCTGTTTGGACCAGAACCAGAATTCTTCTTATTCGACGATATCCGTTTCGGTTCTTCTACCTCTGGCTCCCATGTCGCGATTGACGATATCGAAGCTGCATGGAACACCGGTAAAGAGTACGAAGGCGGTAACAAAGGCCACCGTCCTGGTTTAAAAGGCGGCTACTTCCCAGTACCACCGGTCGATTCTGCACAAGATATCCGTTCAGCAATGTGTTTAACCATGGAGCAAATGGGCTTAGTGGTTGAAGCACACCACCATGAAGTGGCGACCGCAGGTCAAAACGAAGTGGCAACTCGCTTTAACACCATGGTGAAAAAAGCGGACGAAATCCAGATCTATAAGTATGTGGTTCATAACGTTGCACACGTATACGGCAAAACCGCGACCTTTATGCCAAAACCAATGTTTGGCGATAACGGTTCGGGTATGCACTGCCACATGTCTTTATCGAAAGACGGTAACAACCTATTTGCCGGCGATAAGTACGGCGGTCTGTCTGATATCGCCCTTTACTACATTGGCGGTATCATCAAGCACGCTAAAGCGCTTAACGCCTTAACCAACCCAACCACCAACTCTTATAAGCGTTTGGTACCGGGTTATGAAGCTCCGGTTATGCTGGCTTACTCTGCCCGTAACCGTTCTGCCTCAATCCGTATCCCAGTTGTTGCTAGCCCTAAAGCGCGTCGTATCGAAGCACGCTTCCCTGATCCAGCGGCTAACCCATACTTAGCCTTTGCTGCACTATTGATGGCAGGCCTAGACGGTGTGATTAACAAAATCCACCCGGGTGATGCGATGGATAAAAACCTCTATGATCTGCCTCCGGAAGAAGATGCAGAGATTCCAAAAGTAGCGGGTTCACTGGAAGAAGCGTTGAATGCCCTGAACGAAGACCGCGAGTTCCTGACCCGTGGTGGCGTATTCACCGACGAAGCTATCGATGCTTACATCGAATTACGTAAAGCGGATAACGATCGCGTACGTATGACTCCACACCCGGTTGAATTTGAACTTTACTACAGCGTCTAATTTTCGTTTGTAGTGTGTTGCCGTGAAGTCTTAGCCCATCCTCGGATGGGCTTTTTTCTCGGGTATCTTACCTGCGGGTCACCCCATTCTGGAGAGATGTAATGCTTAGCAATACCGCCTCAGATGCCGTGCAGATCCTCAATTCATTGATCAACTGTGTCCTCGTTGTCGACCATGAATTAGTGATCCATTATGCCAATCCCGCGGCGCAGCAATTACTCGCTCAGAGTTCACGTAAGCTGTTTGGAACCCCGCTTCCAGAGCTAACCGGGTATTTCTCCCTGAATGTTGAAGTGATGCACGAAAGCCTGAGTGTTGGACAAGGCTTTACCGATAGCGAAGTCACGCTTGTCGTAGATGGCCGAGCACATACGCTGGCACTGACTGCCCAGCCGTTACCTGACCAACAGATTCTCCTTGAGATGGCGCCAATGGACAATCAGCGCCGACTAAGCCAAGAACAACTCCAGCATGCCCAGCAAATCGCTGCGCGTGATCTGGTTCGCGGGCTCGCCCACGAAATTAAAAATCCCTTAGGGGGATTGCGCGGAGCAGCTCAACTGCTTTCCAAAGCTCTGCCCGATCCGGCATTAAAAGAATACACTAACGTGATTATCGAACAGGCAGACCGCCTGCGAAATCTCGTTGACCGTTTATTAGGTCCGCAGCAGCCGGGTATGCATGTGATGCAAAATATCCATCAAGTGGCTGAACGCGTGGTGAAGCTGGTATCGATGGAATTACCGGATAATGTCACCTTAGTGCGTGACTACGATCCAAGTCTTCCTGAACTGCAGCATGATCCCGACCAAATCGAACAAGTTTTACTTAATATGGTGAGTAACGCGTTACAGGCGCTAGGCCGCGAGGGGGGGACGATCACATTGCGTACCCGTACCGCCTTTCAGCTAACGCTCCATGGCACACGTTATCGCTTAGTCGCACAAATCGATATTGAAGATGACGGGCCGGGCATTCCGACTCACCTGCATGACACTCTGTTTTACCCCATGGTCAGTGGCCGCGAAAACGGTACTGGATTGGGACTGTCGATTGCGCGTAGTTTGATCGATCAGCACGCGGGCAAAATCGAGTTCAAGAGTTGGCCGGGCCATACCGAATTTTCAATTTTTCTCCCTATTCGTCAGTGAGGTTTCTATGCAACAAGGGATAGTTTGGATCGTCGATGACGACAGTTCCATCCGCTGGGTGCTTGAACGCGCACTGGCTGGCGCCGGATTGGTATGTACTGCCTTTGAAAGTAGCCACGACGTCTTAGATGCGTTAGCGACCAAAACGCCGGATGTCTTGTTATCCGACATTCGTATGCCTGGTATGGATGGTTTGGGACTGCTCAAACAGATAAAAAAACGCCACCCCATGCTACCAGTGATCATTATGACCGCGCATTCCGATCTCGATGCCGCCGTCAGCGCTTATCAGCAAGGCGCGTTTGATTACCTACCTAAACCTTTCGATATTGATGAGGCCGTCGCCCTGACCGAACGGGCAATCAGCCATTATCAAGAGCAGCAACAACCGCGCCACCAACAAGAAGATGGCCCGACAACGGATATTATTGGTGAGGCACCTGCTATGCAGGACGTCTTCCGTATCATCGGTCGGCTATCACGCTCGTCCATCAGTGTCTTGATTAACGGTGAATCCGGTACCGGTAAAGAGTTAGTGGCCCACGCCCTACACCGCCATAGCCCACGTGTGAAGGCTCCTTTTATTGCCTTAAATATGGCTGCAATCCCTAAAGACTTAATCGAATCGGAATTATTTGGCCACGAAAAAGGGGCGTTTACCGGTGCAGGACAAGTGCGACAAGGCCGCTTTGAACAAGCGGACGGCGGGACACTCTTCCTTGACGAGATTGGTGACATGCCCTTAGACGTGCAGACTCGGCTGTTAAGGGTCTTGGCGGATGGCCAGTTCTATCGCGTTGGCGGTTATGCGCCGGTCAAGGTCGATGTGCGGATTATTGCCGCTACACACCAAAATCTTGAGCTACGAGTCCAAGAAGGTAAGTTTCGCGAAGATTTATTCCATCGACTCAATGTGATCCGTATCCATCTACCGCCGCTGCGTGAGCGCCGCGAAGATATTCCTCGCCTCGCCAACTACTTCCTACAAACAGCGGCACGCGAGCTAGGGGTCGAAACCAAAGTCTTGCACACTGATACCATTAACGCCCTCACCCATATGACATGGCCAGGTAACGTTCGGCAATTAGAAAATACCTGTCGTTGGTTAACCGTGATGGCGGCGGGTCAAGAGGTATTATTACAAGATCTGCCACCCGAGCTTTTTGATAATACTGTCCCGCAGGAAAATAACAGCAGCCCATCGGTCCCTGAAAGTTGGTCTGGACTGCTTGCCCAGTGGGCGGAAAGAGCATTGCGCTCCGGCCATCAAGATTTACTGTCAGAGGCTCAGCCGGAAATGGAGCGGGTGCTACTCAACACCGCACTGCAACATACCCGCGGGCATAAACAAGAAGCCGCGCGCCTACTGGGCTGGGGTCGTAATACGCTGACGCGTAAATTGAAAGAGTTAGGCATGGAGTAGTACTTATCGGGTCTACGCACGCTTAGGCCCGATTAGATCACTCGTGAAAACGCCTGCTGGGCGTTACGGGCTCGCGAGTATTGATCAAAACACAGACAGATATGGCGAACTAACAACCGACCTTTTGCCGTGACCTGTATCCGCTCCGGCGTAATGATAAGTAAACCATCCTCCTGCATCGGTGCCAATAAGCGAAGTTCTTCGGCAAAATAGTCGGTAAAGGGTTGCCGGATTCTTGCCTCAATTTGGCGAAAATCAAGGGTAAATTGGCACATTAGGGTCGTGATAATGTCACGGCGTAGACAATCTTCTACACTGAGCGAGAGACCGCGCACTAAAGCATGACCTTCCTCAGCCAAGCGTGACGCCCAGCCGGTAAGTGTCTTTTCATTCTGGCTGTAAGTGTCACCCACCATACTGATAGCCGATACCCCAACGCCTAATAAGTCCGTCTGCCGTTGCGTAGTGTACCCCTGAAAATTACGTTGCAAACTGCCAGCCCGTTGCGCGCGAGCCAGTTCGTCCTCCGGCAGAGCGAAGTGATCCATACCAATAAATTGATAGCCTCCCGCCTGCAACTGCTGAATGGTCTGGTGCAAAATCTGTAGCTTTTGTGCGGGGCTCGGCAGTTCGTCAGACTTTATTTTCCGCTGGGCGGCGAACAACCCAGGCATATGGGCATAGTTGAACACACTCATTCTGTCAGGACGCAGTGCCAGCACCCTCTCGATAGTGTGCGCAAAACTCTCCACCGTCTGCTGAGGTAAGCCGTAAATTAAATCGATATTGGTTGAAGTAAACCCCAGCGCCTTCATCGTCGAGAGCAGTTCGACAATCTGCGCCGCATCTTGCTCGCGGTTGACGCGCTGCTGCACCACAGGATCGAAATCCTGAACCCCCATACTTAAACGATTAAAGCCAATACGACGTAGGGCTTGCAACCGTTCGATCGGAAATTGTCGAGGGTCCAGCTCCAAGGAGATCTCGGCTGAAGGGGCTACCTTAAACACTTCAGCTATCACACTCATCACTTCGGCAAGTTGCGCATCGCTAAGAAAGGTCGGGGTGCCGCCACCAAAATGGATCTGTGTCACCAAGCGTTTGGAAAACAGCGGCGCACGCTGGAGAAGTTCAGCGATTAGCTGCTGTAAATAGCGCTCGGCTTTTTCCGGATGACGAGTGACAACTTTATTGCAGCCACAAAAATAACAAAGTTGATGGCAGAACGGGATATGCAGATACAGGGAAAGTGGGCGCGTAGGATAGCGTTGTGCGGCCTTACGGAAATCATCGTCAGAAAAGCGAGGGCTAAATTCTAGAGCCGTAGGGTAAGAGGTATAACGGGGGGAGGAAGAATTATATTTTTCAATCAGTGCCTGATCCCATTCGACGTCTTGCAGCAGCATGTTTACCTCTTACGTTGGCTTTACCCTCGCGCTTAACTCGCCCATTGCGAGAAAATAAACGTCGGGTCAACACAGATTTCCTGTGCGACAAGCGTAAAAGTTTACTGACACTCCAGACGAGATAACAGGCGAATAATCCGGCAGGAATTGATCCAAGCCAATGCATTATCAATTAATCCTTCTGATGAATGGCAGAGAGATCATCCCCCCTGCCATGCAGCATTACTGTCCTTTCAACAAGCGGTACATGTCTTCTTCCGCTTCATCGTCTTTCTCTTCGTCTTCAATATCGATACCCAACAACACCATTAACTCTTCAATGCGGTCTAAACGCGCTTCGAGCCAAGTTTGGTCTTCGCCGCTTAGGGTATCGCCCGCTTCGAGGCGGTCTAAGAATTGATCTAAACGTGGGTCATTTTCCAACATCCGTAATTCTTGTTGGCGGGTCATTTTTTCGGGTTCGGCGTGAACGTTCGCTACCGGCGCGGCAGCGACTTTACCTTCAGCAACCAAAGGAACCGGGGTTTTGCTACCAATACGTGGGTCGCTTTTCTTCGGCGCGGCATTGCCTTGTTGCTGAGTCACCTTAGGGTGGCTACGGTTACCGGCGACATTGCCTTTAAGCTTACTTTTGCGTTTACGCTCTCGGCCTTCAAGATTCAGTTCGGCACGCGTTTTACGGCGCTCCGTAGACTTGCTTTTGGTCGGTCTGGAAGGTTGCTTCATAATGTCAGTCTCAAGGAGGATTACTTCGATAGGTTCTGGGCGCGAATCTAGCAGAAACTTGGACAATAAAAAAGCGGTAACACTAAGGTTACCGCCCTTTCGTCCTTTTTTCGTAAATCCTTTACGTTGATGTTCACATCCCGGTCCCTGAACAACGTTCCCTGAAGCCCTCCATTAGCGGATTAACTGTAGTTCAAGAAACCAATAAGACAAGGCAACATTAAGAATAAATTTTACTTTTTAATCATCCATTTGTTTTTTATTGGTTTTTACCGAGTATCGGTCATAAATCGCAAGACTTGAGTCTAAAAGGACCTTCTTAAGAGGGCTATTAACCCCCTCTGCCACGCATAACATCAGCCTTGATGCGATAACAATGCGCGAAATCTAGGCAAAAGGCAGGTATACTCGCGGTTTATGCTGCTAAAATTATGTGGAGTTTGTTGTGCCGAGCTGGAATTATCACGTCACTCATTTTGTAACTAGTGCCCCAGATGTTCGTCATCTACCGGACGATACCGGCGCGGAAGTCGCCTTTGCTGGCCGCTCTAATGCCGGAAAGTCGAGTGCGTTGAATGCCTTAACCCAACAAAGAAGTCTTGCACGGACCAGTAAGACGCCGGGACGTACGCAACTCATTAACTTATTCGAAGTAGCAGACGGTGTTCGCTTAGTGGATTTACCCGGATATGGTTATGCCGAGGTACCAGAAGAAGTAAAACGTAAATGGCAAAAATCGCTGGGTGAGTATTTAGAAGTCCGCCAAGCGCTTAAGGGGCTGGTGGTCTTGATGGATATCCGTCACCCCATGAAAGAACTTGATCAGCAAATGGTTACTTGGGCGGTTGCAAGCGATATCCCAGTACTCGTACTGCTGACGAAAGCCGATAAATTGGCCTCTGGCGCGCGTAAAAAGCAACTCGCGATGGTACGTGAAGCCAGCCTAGCCTTTATGGGTGATGTACAAGTGGAGCTGTTCTCTTCCCTGAAGAAGATGGGAATCGATAAGTTAAGCCAGAAGTTAGATGATTGGTTTACCGAGTACAGTGAACAGCAGGACGCTGCCGAAGAATAAGCCCTCTATTCCCCCCCCTAAACGAAAAAACGCCCCAGCGATAAACGAGATCGCTGGGGCGGCTAATTTCTAGCCTAATCCGATTACGTGAAGTAAAAGGTCTTAAAGATAGAACATCTTACCTCTGTACCCTACAGAGAAAATGTACCCCAATTTTTATGAGCGGGAAAGCGCTTTTTTGATTCAAAAATAGCCTTTTCAGGCAATTTACGCTGGATAGATCACATAAATACCCCTTATCCCTCGCAATAATGTTAAAAATATGTTTCTAAAACATAAAAAAAGGCGTATGCTCTGCCCCCGATTTTTAAGACTTCTTTTCTGCATCAAATCAGCCTAAGGAGTGCAGCATCACTCACTTGTTGAAGCGATAGTCTTTTTCGTGATCGAAGTCTAAAAGTACAAATATTTAATAAAATTGGCACTAATTTACACGTTATTCTGCGGTAACCTCTTCTGAGCATTAACACCTTTTTTCGGGATAAAAATAATGAAAATAAAAAATAAACTTTTCTTACGTTCACCTTCCTTCTTTGCGCTGTCCCTGGTCGCGGTGAGCTGTGCGAGTGCGTTACCGGCTGCACAGGCGGCAGAACCGTTCAGTTATGACTCGGCGTGGATGCTGGGTGACTGGAATGGCACGCGCAGCCAATTAAAAGAAGAAGGCGTCGATTTTCAGGTCAATTACACCATGGAAAGTGCGTCTAACTTAGCAGGCGGCTACCACTCTTCAACCACCATGCGCTACTCTGATCAATGGGCGTTTGGCGTTGATTTAGACCTTGAGAAACTCTTAGGTTGGAACGATACCGAATTCCAAATGACCATTACTGACCGTAATGGCCGTAACTTATCCGACGATGCCATCAGCCGTAATGGTACCCTCTCTTCCGTTCAGGAAGTGTACGGCCGTGGTCAGACATGGCGTTTAACGCAATTCTGGTTGCGTAAACATTTCTTCGACAACTTAGTGGATGTTAAAGCGGGTCGTGTCACCGTGGGTGAAGACTTTGATACCATCGACAGCAAGTTCCAAAACTTAGCCTTCGGTGGCGGTCAGGCAGGTAACTGGCGTGGCGATCACTGGTACAACTGGCCAGTCTCTCAATGGGGTGGCCGTGTTGCTGTCAACATTACGCCGGATGTTTTCTTCCAAGTCGGTTTCTATAACCAAACCCCTTACAACTACGATCGTGGCGATGGTTTCCGTTTCGAAGTGAGTCAAACAGAAGGTAACTTGGTTCCAGCCGAAGTCGTTTGGCACCCAACCTTCGGTCCGGATAACTTAAAAGGTAACTACCGTTTAGGCGGTTATTACTCTTCTGTGCGTGACCAAGTCTATGGATCATGGCGCAATGGTAATACCGATACCGCGCATGCTTACGGTGGCTATCTCCTTGCTCAACAACAGCTTTTTGCTCAACCAGGCGGTAGCGATCGCGGCCTAACCTTAACGGCTCAAGCGGTCATGAACGACCATAAGACAGCGAAAATCGATAACTACCAATCGCTGACTCTGGTGTGGAAAGGCCTAGCCGATGCGCGTCCAGAAGATGAAATCGGTATTGGTGCTTCCCGTATCCACGTCAACTCAAGCTATTCCACCATGCAGCGTCGTGAAAATCGTTCGAACGGTGCTTACTACGATAGCAACCCAGCTTGGATCCCGATTCAGCACGGTTCAGAGTATGACTATGAAGTGTATTACAATATTCATGCAACCAACTGGCTGCAAGTTCGTCCTAACCTGCAGTACGTTGTCGCACCAGGTGCCGAGAATGGCGTGAAAAATGCCCTAGTCGGTGGTATCAGTGCCAACTTAAGCTTCTAAGACTTCTCTCCGTATCCGAGCTCATCGGGTACGGAGATTCTTCTCTTGCCAGCCACTCCTTGAAGCGTTACCTTTTTTCCTCGACCAAGGAGGCACCATGTCTAGCACCCCCCGTTCAATCACCATCATCCATGAACAGATTCTTTCCGATGATTGGTATTCCCTGAAAAAATATACGGTTGATTACCAACGGACAGACGGTACTCACCAGACTTTCAGCCGCGAAGTGTACAATAAAGGGGATGGCGTAACCGTCTTTCTCTATAACCGCGCACAACAATCTATTATTTTAACGCGTCAATTTCGTTTACCCCTCAAGATCCAAGGTGATTCTGGCGTACTGATCGAAACTGCCGCGGGCTTACTCGAAGGGGAAGATCCGATCACCCGGATCCGCGCTGAAATAGAGGAAGAGACTGGTTATCGTATACAGCAGGTATCCAAAATATTTGACGCTTGGATGAGCCCAGGAGCCGTGACCGAAAAGTTGCATTTCTTTATCGCCGAATATAGCCATCATGACCGTATCAACGCTGGCGGCGGGATAGTTGAGGAAGGCGAAGATATTGAAGTGCTCGAACTCCCGTTTCAGCACGCTGTAGCAATGATGCAACGGGGCGAGATTAATGATGCAAAAACGATTATGTTATTACAGTATGCCATCATTAATAAACTGCTTAATACCGTAGAATAACTCGTTATGTTCTTATTTTCTTTTTATTCTAACGTTAAAGAATAAATGATTGCTGAAATATTAAATAAAAGTTAAGTTCATACTTTTATTATAGAGAGAAGAAAATGTTTAAATCCTTATTAAACTTCGACCAAATGATCACCCCGAAAATCATTACCGTTATTTATTGGCTGGGTATTATTGGTGTGGTATTCGGTGGACTCGCGGCAATTATTACTAGCTTATCCTTTGGCGGCAGCGTATTCGGTGGATTATTTTCCGGTCTCTGCACGATTATCTTCGGAGTGATTGGGGTACGCATTTCTTGTGAACTGATCATTCTCTCCTTTAATATTTACGGTAAATTAAGAGAGATTGCAGAGAACACCGCAGTAAAATAAGACGCTTACCGCTAACCATTTGGTAGCCTTAGGGTTAGTGGTTAAGCATAATAATGGATATCCTTTGTCTTTTTTCATAGTTACCCTGCTGCAGTAAAGTTGCTATAGATAGCAGTCTTTCCTATGCGCCTAGCCGGAGTACTGATGAAAAAAAAATTTACCACAAACCTTGTCGTAACAAGCTTATTATTACTGCCGACCCTAAGCTTTGCTGAGCAATCCGTCGTCACCATTGGTTATCAAAAAGCCAGCCTCTTCACTATTATTAAATCGCAACATACCCTCGAAAAAAAATTCGCCTCGCAAGGTGTTACCGTTCGCTGGGTTGAATTTCCAGCCGGTCCACAATTACTGGAAGGGTTAAATATTGGTAGCATCGATATTGGTGCAACCGGTGATGCTCCACCGATATTCGCGCAAGCGGCTAAAGCCGATTTAATTTATTTAGCTCACTCAGTGGCTAACCCAAAAAATGAAGCGATTGTGGTCCCCGCAAATTCTCCTCTTCACAGTGTGGCGGAGTTAAAAGGTAAGCGCGTGGCGCTGAATAAAGGGTCAGATGTTAACTATTTATTGGTCGCAGCACTGCAACATGCTGGGTTAAGTTATAAAGACATTCACCCCGTCTATTTACCTCCTGCCGATGCGCGAGCGGCGTTCCAAAAAGGTGCCGTCGATGCCTGGGCTATTTGGGATCCCTACTATGCCGAGGTCAGCCAAGTCACGCATGCACGTACCCTGACCACTGCCGAAGGCTTAGTGCCTCACTATTCTTTTTTTCTCTCTAGCCGCAAATTTGCCGAAGGTTCACCTAAGTTAGCGCTCGAAGTGGTCAACACCTTGAAAGAGAGTGGGCAATGGGCAAATAGCCATAAAGAAGAGACTGCACAGCTCCTTTCAACGGCTACAGGCTTGAGCATCGATTACTGGCACACCACTTTAGCCCGCCTTGACTACACAACCGAGCGTATGACACCGGCAGTATTTGCCCAGCAGCAGACACTGGCCGATGCGTTCAGCGCTATTCACCTTATTCCCGGCCAAGTTCAGGTCAACCGTGCGACCTGGTCCCAAGACGCGAGCCACTAGCGGTTCACTGCAGAATAAAAACGCCGCTCAAGCTAAGAAAGCTGAGCGGCGTTTCGATAAGGCTTTTTAGTTAACTGGCGCTGACCTGACGCGGTAGCTCAGTATTACCAATAGTTTCGCCATGAGGCCCCTGCCGCACCGCTGCTTCCGCCGTTGAAAAGAGAGGCATAACCCGTTCGGCAAACGACCAAGCCTCTTCAAGGTGTGGATAGCCTGACAGAATAAATTTATCGATCCCTATAGCCTGATACTCACGGATGCGGGCCGCAACTTGCTGGGGATCTCCCACTAATGCGGTGCCAGCTCCTCCTCTGACTAAGCCAATCCCTGCCCAGAGATTGGGAGAAATCTCTAAATTATCGCGAGATCCACCATGCAGTTCCCGCATTCTGGCTTGGCCTGTCGAGTCCATCCGCGAGAATATCGCTTGTGCGCGAGCAATGATGTCATCATCCAAATGGGCAATCAGTTGCTCTGCCGCCTGCCAAGCTTCTTGTTCAGTATCTCGCACAATGACATGGAGACGAATACCGAACTCGACCTCGCGACCCTTTTCCGCCGCTTTCGCCCGAACCTTCGCCACCTTTTCCGCGACCTGTGCAGGGGGTTCTCCCCAAGTCAGATAAGTGTCGACATGATCGGCGGCAACCTCGACCGCTGACTCGGAAGAGCCACCGAAATAAATAGGAGGACCTTTGTCTTGCTGGCTAGGAAAGAGCAGCTCGGCATTTTCAACCCGCAACTGCTCGCCGTGATAACTGACTTTTTCACCGGCCAGTAAACGACGGTAGACATGCAAGAATTCGCGCGTGACTTGGTAACGCTGATCGTGACTTAAAAAAATCCCATCCCCTTTATTCTCTTCCGGATCGCCCCCTGTTACCACATTGATCAGTAAACGCCCTTGCGAAATTCTGTCCAAGGTACTGGTCATCCGTGCCGCGAGTGAAGGTGGCTGTAGGCCGGGGCGAACCGCCACCAGAAATTTTAATTTACGGGTAATAGGCGCTAAGGCGGCGGCCACTAACCACGAGTCTTCACAGCTCTTTCCTGTAGGGATCAAGACGCCGCTATAGCCCAAATTATCGGCTGCAAGCGCGATTTGTTGTAAATAGGGAAGGTCGACCGTACGTCCCCCATGTTGAGTCCCAAGAAACCGCCCATCGCCGTGAGTCGGTAAGAACCAAAAGAAATCGGGAGCCTTCGTGGTTTGAGTCATCAAAATCACCTTATTCTGTTCAGACTTAAATTGCTTGCTGTGTGGGGGTCACAACCGGCTGATCCGGCTGCATAATAGCGGCCAAAATCTGCCGTTCGAGGGCAGCGACATTGGCTTGCGTGCTTGAGCGCGGATAGGGCATACCCACTTCAACATCAAGTTTGACCTGACCTTTATCGAGCATCACCACACGCTGAGCGGTAGTCACTGCTTCACTCACATCGTGAGTCACCAGCACCACCGTAAATTTCCAGGTTTGCCATAACTCAATCAGTAACTGCTGCATCTCTAAGCGCGTAAGGGCATCTAGCGCCCCTAAAGGCTCATCAAGTAACAATAATCCCGGACGATGGATAAGGGCGCGGGCAAGCGCTACCCGCTGTTTTTGCCCGCCGGACAGGGTTTCAGGCCACTGGTTAGCCTTATCCGCCAAGCCGACGGCAGCTAATACCGACTTTGCCTCGTCACGCCACTTCCCCGATAAGCCCAACCCGACATTCTCAATCACTGTCTTCCACGGTAACAACCGCGGTTCTTGAAACATTAAGCGGATGGCGGGTGCGGACTTGGCTAGTGGCTGATGGTTAGCGGCAAGATCACCGTGGCTACTCTGTTCTAATCCTGCTAATAAACGGAGTAAGGTGCTTTTTCCGCAGCCGCTTCGCCCGACAACTGCCACAAATTGGCCTGCTGGGATTGCCAGAGTTAAGCCATTTAATACCGACTGCTGACTAAAGTTTTTACTGACCGCATTGAGCTGCAAGGCCAGAGCAGTGGTAGGAGTAATAAGACGAATATTTTTCATACGGGGAGTTCCTCTTTACGCCATTGGATGTGCCAGCGTAATAAGCGCTTTTCTAACGCCACTGTCAGTAAATCGGAGAGCTTGCCGAGTAACGCATAAAGCAGGATGGCGAAGACGACGATATCGGTTTGTAAGAACTCACGGGCATTCATAGCCAAGTAGCCAATTCCCGCGTTTGCCGAGATGGTTTCCGCCACAATGAGGGTTAGCCACATCAGTCCTAACGAAAATCGGACTCCCACCAGAATAGAGGGCATCGCGCCGGGCAAGATCACCTGCCAAAACAGTGCAATGCCACCTAGGCCATAACTGCGTGACATCTCAATTAACTGTTTATCGATATGGCGAATGCCATGGGCAGTATTAAGATAGAGCGGAAAGAAAGTCCCTAAGGCCACCAGAAAAATTTTGGCTCGCTCATCAATACCAAACCATAAAATAACCAGCGGGATCAGGGCGAGATGCGGAATATTGCGGAGCATCTGTAACGTACTATCCAGTAACAGTTCGCCGACCCGGGATAAACCGGTAATTAACCCCATAATCAGGCCGGCACCGGCTCCGATAGCAAACCCAACAACGGCCCGCCATGTACTAATCGATAGGTTGCTCCATAACTCACCACTTTTCATTAATGCCCACGCGGCGGTCAGGACATGGATAGGAGCCGGTAATACGCGATCAGAAATCCAGCCACTGACAGACCCTAGCTGCCAAATAATCAGCAATGCGCTAGGCAACAGCCAAGGCAATACGGTGCGCGTAATACGCGTGGGTTGTTTCATCTTCCACTCCCTAATCCGACAAGAAATCATGAGGGCACAATGCCGACCATAGAAATCAGTTAACCGGAATTACGGCGCGATGAAAAATAAGGATAAGTACTTATCTAAGTAGAAATTTAGCTTTAGCCAGCACAGAACGGCTGGCTAAGGGAAGACGCAAATTAGTTTACGCGATTCAGTAATTCAAACATGCTGGTGAAAGCACGCTCGGTAACCTGAGCGTTGAATTCCGCTACTCCTGGATTATTGGCGGTTTCATCGGTAAATGAGTGTACGGCATCGTGGTAACTGACCAATTGCCAATCGACATTGACAGTGGTCATCTCATTCACAAAAGCTGGCAGTTGCTCACGAGGGACTAAAGGATCTTTAGCACCGTCAAGGACTAAAATAGCGGCCTTAATCTGTGTGGCGTCGTAGGCACCACAGGTGTCTAACCCACCGTGGAAAGAGATGGCTGCACGAATATCGGCGCCACTACGCGCTAACTCTAATGCGCAATGGCCGCCAAAGCAGAAACCGAAAGCAGAAATTTTCTGAGCATCGACCGAAGCGGCTGTCTGACGTTTTAGCGCGTCGATCGCGGCATTCATCCGGCCCACTTCTTCAGGGGTATTTTTCACGGCCATCATCGCCGCACCCGCTTCGTCGGCATTGGTGGGGCGAGATGATTCACCATAAAGGTCGGCCAGCAACACAACATACCCTTGCTCGGCGACTTTTTTCGCCAACTTAGCGGCATTATCGGTCACACCAAACCAGTTCGGTGCCATGACTAACCCTGGCAAAGGGTGAGTCGTTTCGCGCGGGAAAACTAATGTTCCGGCCAATGCCGTCTCACCTGCTTGGTAGCGTACTGTTTGTGTAGTAATCTGACTCATAATTCCTCGATATTTCTGATTAATCTCGTCATGCTACTATAGCCAATATTCACCGGTATTGACTATATCGGTCCTGTAAGCCGGTATGTCGAGCGAATAAAATGATTTAAATAACCTAGGAACACTCACTTATTCAGCGTTTTACTTGGGGATATTTCGGATGACAACTATCGTAGAAGGTTCGTTACTGGTACCCGCGCTGTTAGTCTACAGTTTAGGGACGCTCACCCCCGGTCCTGCCAATCTTGCGATTGCTAACGTGGCGATGTCTCAGGGACGCCAAGCCGGCTTTATTCTCGCGGCAGGTGTCATAACCGGTTCGCTCTGTTGGGGGATTATGGCCGCCTTAGGCGTATCAACCTTGTTACTTTCTGAACCCCGTTTCTTAATCGTCTTAAAGTTACTCGGTGCGGCCTACCTTTTTTGGTTAGCCTATAAAACAATAAAGTCCTTAGCCAGACCACTCTCCTCCACCGCCACGCTAACCTCTGAACGCAAAGCATATCGCTACTACTGGCAAGGGGTCAGTCTGCACTGACCAACCCAAAGGCGATCCTAACGTGGCTGACTGTCACCAGTATTGGTCTTTCGCCGCATTCCCCCCCTATAGCCGCTCCTCTGCTGGTTGCCCTTTGCGCCCTGATCGGAATAACGATTTTTAGTCTCTATGCTTTCTGCTTCTCCACCCCTGCTGCCCAACAGGTCTTGGTACGTAACCATCGTGCCATGACGCTCTTCTGTGCCGGATTCTATAGCTTGGTCGCTATCGGCTTTCTACTGTCGATTGGCTAACCGGGAAAGGCAAAAAAAAACCCATGCTTAGCATGGGTTACGAATGATAGCTCAGTTTACCAAGCGCGTATCACATCACCGTGATAGACCGCGTTCGCTTTCGCTTCAACCTCTGGCGATTGGAAAGCCTGCTTCAGCTGCTGCAGTTTCGTCTCATCTTTATCGCCTTCACGCACAACTAAGACATTCAAATAAGGCGAGGCTTTCCCTTCCATAAAGAGTCCATCCCGCGCGGCCGATAATCCGGCTTGCGAAGCAAAGTTATTGTTAATCACCGATAACCAGACTTTCGGGTCATCTAAAGAGCGAGTGAGCTGTGGGGTGTCGACTAAGACAAACTTCAGATTTTTAGGGTTCGCCTTAATATCCAATACCGTTGGCAGTAATCCCTTACTTGGGTCGACAGTGATCAAGCCTTGAGCCTGCAGTAACAGTAAACTGCGGCCTAAGGTCGTTGCTTCGTTAGAAATCGTCACCGTTGCACCATTAGGTAATTGGTCTATCTTCTTGATCTTAGAAGAGTAAGCGGCAATTGGGAAAATAAAGCTTTTGCCTAAGATAGCAAATTTGTAACCACGCTCTTTGGCTTGCATCTCCAAGTACGGCACGCTTTGGAAAGCGTTGGCATCAACGTCTTTGTTGGCCAGCGCTTCGTTTGGCTGGACATAATCATTGAAGCTCACAACGTCAACATTAAGCTGATATTTATCTTTGGCAACTTGCTTTACCGTGTCCCATACCGCTTGGTCAGGTCCAGAATTTATGGCGACTTTAACGGTATGGGCATCTTCCTGTTTACAGCCTACAAGACCCAATGCACAGACAGCCAAAAGAGAAGAGACTAAAATTTTTTTCACCGTATCGACCTCTACGTATCTAATGTTGAATGAGTATATTAGACATTTAGACGTCTGTACATCTAGTAGTTTAGATTAATTCCGGTACCCTAGCCCGATTAAGAGATTTTTGGAAAGTGTCATGTTAAAGCTAAAAGTTATTGTTCCCGTGATGATTGTTTTGTGTACGGCTATCTGGTGGTTGATGCCTCATTTTACCGATCAAGATAAAGCCTATTACGTCTCGCTTTACTGTTTGCAACCGACGGGATCTGATCAGCAAATCCAAACAAGGATGGAGCAGACCATTGAAAACAATAATCAAGATTACGCGCTGAAAAAACGTCATTTTTCGCCTTTACTCGCCAAGCGTATTCAAGATGCCTGGGATCGTCTTACCCCCGATCAACAGCAACAAGGTCAGCAGCGTGATCAATGCGCCCAACTGCTCTCAGAAAAACTCAACCTGCCAGCGCCGCTTCCCCGCTAATCTTTTCGCGCTGCTTACAGTGCTGTTACAGTCAGGCGGTAAACAGTCACCTATACTGTTTACCGTTCACTCTGTTTGATAAGGAAATAACGTGCGACTGCTCTCGACTCTCTTCGCTTTCTGTTCGCTTATGGTGATCAGCCATAATGCTTGTGCGCACAGCGTATCATCGCTGCCGATCGTTAAGCCCATCATGGCCTGTAGCCAGTTAGTAGACCAACCACTGCCAGGTGTGGAGGCTAAGGTGTCGCTCACCAGCGCAAAAGTCATCACCAGTGGTAATAAGACTTTCTGCCAAGTGAAGGCGATGCTGTCACCGGAGATCGGTGTCGAAGTGGCGCTGCCCCAGCAGCAGTGGACACAACGTATTTTACAGGTTGGCTGTGGCGGCTTGTGCGGGTCAATCAATCTCTCGTTATCTAACGCAAATGGCTGCGTGCCAGCGACACGAGGAGAATTTGTGGTGGCAGCCACCAATATGGGCCACTCTGGCAGTATGATGGATGCTTCGTGGGCATTAACTCCGCAAAAGCGGATTGATTTTGCCTACCGCGCCAATCACCTTACGGCACAATTAACCAAAGCGTTAACACGCGCCTATTATGGCCAGCCTCAAAAATATGCCTATTTTATGGGATGCTCTGACGGTGGCCGTGAAGCGCTGATGGAAGCCCAACGTTACCCAGATGATTTCAATGGTATCAGTGCGGGCGCTCCTGCAGCCTATTTTACGGTACAGAATTCGTTCTACCATGGCTGGAATGTCGTCGCGAACCAGCGGGCTGACGGCAGCGCGATCTTACTTAAAAATCGGCTCGCGTTACTGCACCAAATCGTCTTGGCACATTGCCCAACAGCGTCAGGGGTCAATGACGGCGTCTTAGCCAATCCTTTTGCTTGTCACTTCTCAAAAAATTGGCTGAACACCTGCTCGACCTCTGCTACCGATAAAAGCGCCTGTTTTACCAAGGAGGAGATTGGTGTTATCGATAAGCTTTACCAAGGCGCGCGGGATGCAGCAGGACATCAGTTTGCCGTTGGTGGGCTGATTATCGGCTCTGAGTTACGCTGGCCGTTACCGGAGACTGCACAGGAGTCCTCATCTTCCGCGATGATGGCGCTACCGGCACTGCAATATGTCTTAACGGCCGATGGCAAGAAAAGCGATATTACGTTAGCGCGCTTTGGCTTCGACCAAGCACATTTCCAACAGCTAAAAACACTCGCTCCGCTCTATAATGCGACGGATGCCAACCTTAAACCTTTTGAAGCCGCTGGCGGCAAACTTATCCTCTGGCATGGTCTAGCAGACGACTCTATCAATCCAACCGGAACCCTTGCTTATTATCGCGAGGTTGTACAGCAGCTGGGCGCACAGCGTGCCGCACAAATGAGTAAACTCTTCTTACTGCCGGGAGTGGGTCACTGTGGTGGCGGCGAAGGGAACGATCAAATCGACCTTCTCACGCCATTAATGGCATGGGTGGAGCATCAGCAGGCTCCTCAGCAATTGTTAACCGGGAAAGCCAAGGCGGAAGCGGTACCTCAAGCCTTACCCGCAGCGGAAAAACCGCAAAATGCCGAGGAATCTGCCTCCGTTCAAATGCACGGTATGCAACGCCCTAGTTCTCCGGTCGCCCCCGCCGCAGAGGCGATGCGTGCCACCCGCCCGGTATATGCCTACCCCTATATCGCGGTCTATAACGGTAAGGGAGATCCCCTGCAGGCAAAAAATTACCATGCCGTTCTGGGTAACTATCCCTCTGTCTTGATGGGAGAGCCAATTCGTCAACTTATTACGCCGAATACCCCCTCGCAAAAGTCCCCTTAACGTTCTATTGCTCCCCAGCTTGCTGCACGTAGCGGGAAAGGGGAGCAACCTGACTGATAAGATGATTCTGCTGTAAAAAGTCACCCATTTTCTGATAACGCTCAGCACTAAAAGCCGCACTCTGTTGGGCAAGTAGTGGAATCGTGGCCTGCCAGGCTTGATGATTTAGGCGGGTATTCATCTCTGGATAACGTTGAATAAAAGCTTGCCACGCTTGTTCTGGATGCGCTTTCAGCCATGCCGTTCCTTGGTCCAATCCGGTCAAGAAAGCTTTTACCCACGATTGTTTCGCTTCATCCTGCTGGGCCAACAGTATCAATTCATCGTAAGCAGGGATGCCAGCCTGCTCTGGACGGAAGACCGTCGGATGCACTCCCTTATCCTGCAAACTCAATAGCTCATAGTTACGATAAATCGTCATCGCGCCATCAATACGGTGTGTAAGGAGTGCCGTGGTAGCGGCCATATTTAAATTAACTAAGGTGACAGTACTCGGGTCAACGCCAGCGTGAGCAAGCATTTGCTTAATGGCGATATCCTCGAAACCGGGGATCGCATACCCAATGGTTTTACCTTTAAAATCGGCTAGGCTATGTATTGCGGGAGATAAGGTGGTTAAGGTATTTAACGGTTGATCAATTAAGCTCCCGACCCGTACAACCGGAACCTTTTTCTCTACCAAGGTATACAGCTGAGGTTGATAACTGATCGCAATATCCGCTTTACCGGTGGCTAAAAGTAAGGGCACGGAAGCCGAGTCAGCGGGCGCAATCAGGTCAACGCTGAGCCCTTGGCGAGCAAACGCCCCGCTATATTGGGCAGTGAATAGCGATGCATGATTGGGGTTCACAAACCAGTCGAGAAGTACCCGTACTTTTTGCGACGCAGCGCCTGCGCTGACCCACCAACACATCGCAACACAACCAATGAGTAATTTTTTCACACTTTTATCCTTAACCTGTCGGCCATAAAAAATAGCGCCGTAACCCTTGTACGACACCGGAAAGTATCACCGCTAAGCCCATTAAGCAGATCAGCGCCGCAAAACTGGTGGCCGTCTCCATGCGAGCAGTGGATTGCATCATTAAGTACCCAAGCCCTTGGCTGGCACCTACCCACTCGCCCAAGACAACGCCTATCGGCGCCAAGATAACTGCCATTTGTAAGCCTGAAAAAAAGAAAGGTAATGCCGCAGGCCAGCGCACTTGCCAAAAGCAGCGCCAACGCGACGCTTGTAGCGTAGCCGCTAGGTCAAGCCACTGTTGTGGGACTCGAGAGAGACCATCGAATAAGGTCAAGCAGACCGGAAAAAAGAGGATGAGGGCAGCCACCACTACCTTGGAGCCAATGCCAAACCCTAGCCAAAGCACCAGTAGCGGCGCCAAGGTGAAAACCGGTATAACTTGGCTTGCCATCACTAATGGATAAAATAAACGACGTATCCACCTGTGGCTGGCCATGGCCACAGCAATAATCACCCCACCCACTACGCCAAATAACAACGCTAAGCCCATCTCACTCAAGGTAATCGCCGCCTGCGATAGCAACAAAGTAGGCTGCTGAACGAAAGCTGCACCGACCTGTTGCGGTGTCGGCAGTAAATAGTCGGGTATGCCTTGGTGCGTTAAGATAACCCATAGCGCCATCACACAGCCTAAGAAATAGAAAAAGTTACTCAGACGAGATGTCATACGCCTCCAATCGAGTCAGTAATGCGGCCTGTGCAGTAAACAGCCCTAGGTCGTCGGCTGGGCGAGGGGCCGCCCCTGTAGGGGCGGCTAGCGCAGTCACCTCCAGAGGCGAGTGGTGAAGCAAGACAATCTCATCCGCCAGACGGCAGGCTTCAGCAGGATCATGCGTTACCATAATCACCGTTTTTCCTTTTACTAGCTCGCCAGTCAAGGTCTGTAGTCGTAGCTTGGTGATGGCATCCAGCATGGCAAAAGGCTCATCCATTAAGATAACCGATCGGTCGGTATAGAGGGTTCGAGCCAATGCAACGCGCTGACGCATTCCGCCCGAAAGCTGGTGAGGCTTTGCCGAGATACGGTGGGCCAAACCCACTCTTTCCAGCAAATATTTGGCACGATGGCGGTCCGGCGGCTGACCGGTGAGTGTTGATGGCAGTAGCACATTATCCACCACAGAGAGCCAAGGATAGAGCTGATCTTGCTGCCCCATCCACGCTATCTGTGATCGGTCGACCAGGATCTTGCCCTGCTCGATCGGGTGCAGCCCCGCTAACAGTTGTAAGAGACTGCTTTTCCCAATCCCGCTGGCACCTAAAAGGGCCGTGGTTTTCCCCTCTGCAAAGGCCAGTGAAAAATTATGCAGTAACCGTTGTGCGGGCCAAGAAAAACTCACACCGTCAAAACCCAACATTAAGGTTCCCCTGCCGCAAGCAGAACGATATTCTCTAGCCCGCGCTGGCGTAAAAGGCGTTCGGCGCGGGCAGATCGCAATCCCGTACGGCACACCAGGACTAGTCGTTGATAAGCAGGTGCCGTCCAGTGCTCAAGCTTCTGTAACGAGACCCGGATGGCCGTATCCGTTACGCTAGTCGGCGCTTCATCGCGATCCCGTAACTCTAGGATCAGATCGTCGGGTAACAGTTGCCCCCGATCGATAAACTGTAGCGTTTTTTCGATCGGTTCTATCGCCGTGTCAAAGCGAAACTGGCTGAATTGCCAATCAGTAAAATTACACCTTACCAGCGATCCTAATGGAGAAGGCGTGCTCTGTAAGACCCAACTCAGGACCATCTGTGCCTGAATTGCAGCGATACAGGCGACAACGGGGCCCATCACCCCAGCACTCTGACAGTTACCCGCCGTTTCGGGTAAGTGGGGAAATAAGGCTTTATAACTCGGCGCGCCCCCGCAGAATCCGCCCACATAGCCTTGAGTCCCCAAGGCTGACGCACTGATCAGCGGTAAGCCATGGGTTAGGCAGGCATCCGACAATAAATAGGTCGTGGCAAAATTATCGGCGGCATCGACGACAATATCGATATCCCGTAATGCCTGACGGAGAGTACTGGCCGTAATATGCGTCACTTCCGGCTCGATCAGCACATCACTATTACATTGGCTTAAATGCGCTTGAGCGCATAGCGCTTTGGCTTTACCGATATCTTGTTGTTTAAATAACGTTTGGCGATGCAGGTTATGCAGTGCCACGCGGTCAGCATCATAAAGTCGAATCCGACCGATGCCAGCTCCCACTAACTGCGGAAGCAGCGTCGCACTCAAGCCCCCGGCTCCGACCACCAGCACTCTAGCCTGTTGCAGTCGCCGCTGCCCCAGCTCACCGATTTGCGGTAACTGCATTTGTCGTTGATAGCGTTGCATTCCTCTCCCCTACATCAGATTTGCTAAGCCCAATAAGGGCGTAGAAGGCTCTGCCATATCCCGTGGTGCCATCAGGCCAGCTTGGTAAGCAGTGTGCCCCGCCGTGATCGCTTGGCCGAATGCTTGCGCCATCGCCACCGGGTCGCGCGCTTTTGCAACCGCAGTATTGAGTAAGATCCCGTCAAACCCCATTTCCATGGCTTGCGTAGCATGGGATGGCGCACCGATCCCAGCATCGATGATCATCGGGATCTCAGGAAAAGCGGATCGTAACGCCTGTAATCCGCGTAAGTTATTCAGACCCTGCCCCGACCCAATCGGTGCGCCCCACGGCATAAGGATTTCACACCCTGCCGCTAAAAGCTTTTCCCCAACGATGCGGTCCTCGGTGGTATAGGGAAAGACCTGAAAACCGTCAGCGCATAAGATTTTGGCGGCCTCGACCAAGGCGAAAGGGTCTGGTTGTAGGCTATCGGCATGGCCAATCACCTCTAACTTAATCCACCGTGTATTGAAGAGTTCACGCGCCATATAAGCGGTAGTAACCGCCTCTTTCACACTATGGCAACCTGCGGTATTCGGTAAAATATGCCGAGAATGTTGGCTAAGCAGTTCGCGAAAGGCCTGACCACCTGCGCCTTCACGCCGTAAACTGACCGTAATCACCTCGGTGCCCGACGCCTCAATCGCCGCACTCAAAACCGTGGGCGATGGATAGCCCGCGGTGCCCAATAAACAACGTGAGGTTAAGGAAGTACCGTAAAACATCGCTTATCCCCCCTGCATCGGAGAAAGGGCTTCAACACGCATGCCCTCTTGGAGTTCCAGCGTGGTATAACCGCTTTTCGCGATAAATTGGCCATTAACGGCACATGCCACCACCGTCATATCGATCTGTTGTTCACGTAATAGGCCTACCAGTTCGGTGGCTTCTGTCTCGACTGGATGACCATTAAGTAAGATTTGCATTGCTCTTTTCCTTCGCTAACTGTTCAACAAGTTGCTGCGCGACAATTGGGGCTAATAGAAAGCCGTGGCGGTACATACCGTTCAGATAAAAACGGTTATTTTGATAGTGGAAACTGGGGAGATTATTGGGATAAGCCGGGCGTAAGCCACTTGCGGTTTCGATGATTTCCGCCTCCGCCAACGCCGGATGTATCGTGTAAGCGGCACTCAATAATTCTACCGCCGCCCGTGCACTCATCCCGCGAGAGTCATCGCTTTCGACCATTGTCGCGCCCAACATAAATTCCCCGCTGCCGCGTGGGACTAGATAGCAAGGAAAGCGAGGATGTAATAACCGAATGGGTCGTGAAAAATCGAGCTCGTGGCTGCGTAAACGTAGCATTTCGCCGCGTACTGCGCGCAGGGGGGGCAGGTCGGAACGCGCCTCAATCCCTCGACAATCGATAATATTGCCGTTGGGCTGAGAAGAGTGAAAGACAACCCCTTGTTGCAGCAGCTGCTGTGCGAGGGAAGCCAAAGCCTGACGAGGATTAAGATGCCCTTCTTCAGCAAAAAAAAGACCGTTTTCGAAACGCGGGCCAAGGTCGGCTTCAAGCTCTTGCGGCTTCACCCACTGGTGGTGCGTCGTTTTACTGGCAAAGACCTTGAGCTCTTGCTGATCTCTGGGCGGAGCGATAACTAAAGTACCCTGTTGTTGCACATTCGGTACGCGTTGTCGCCACCACGCGAGCGCATGCTGCCCGAGGGTCACCACTTCTTGCGGGGCGCTTTCTGCTTCACAATAGGGTGCCAACATGCCCCCGGCGTACCATGACGCGGTGGACGAATCTGGCTGTTCAATCACCTCGACCTGCTCACCCTGCTCGACGAGGAGTTTTGCTACGCAGAGTCCGCTTACACCGCGGCCGAGAATGCTCCAGCGACTCATCGTCTGACCTGGCTGATAGAGAGAAGAATTAACATGAATGGCCTCTTTGTGAGAGACCCAGGTAAGGCAGAGGGAATGAGGCACTTGCCCTCAATGGGCTATGCCAAGTCGCTCACAGGCGACCCGTCTTCCTACGCCAGTATTAACTGGGTCAGGTTCAAAGGGTCGCTGCACGGCGTCATACGCACGCAGCCTCTCAGTCTCTTACGCGAGACTCCCCCGACATCATTTAGTTGTAATCGAGCCAAGCTCAGGCGTCAAGTGCCAGTAGGGAGATCCCCTCTACCCGCCTTAACCCACAGCACAGCAGGTTAATTAACGACCTTTCTTTTGACGCCCCGGTTTGGTGAATTTTTGGCGAGCAGGCGGTTTCTTGGTCGAACGACTCGGCATCACTGGCGGGGCAATATCCGGTCTTTTTAAGGCTTTTTTAACCGGCTTTTTTTCCACCGGTTTATCTTCTGATGAAGAGTCTTCGATCAGATTAAACAGTTCGATTAGCTCGTCATCGGTAAGATCACGCCACTCACCCAACGGAATGCCCGATAGATTCACATTCATAATGCGTGTCCGTTCGAGTTTCGTCACTTCAAAACCGAAGTGAGTACACATCCGACGGATCTGTCGGTTCAACCCTTGAACCAAGATGATACGAAAAACATGGCTATCGAGCTTTTTGACTTTACACTTCTTCGTTACTGTCCCCAGCATGGGGACACCGGCACCCATACCACGAATAAAATCGTCGGTGATCGGTTTATCGACCGTCACGATGTACTCTTTTTCGTGGTTATTCCCGGCACGTAAGATTTTATTTACCAAGTCGCCGTGATTGGTTAAAAAGATCAGGCCTTGGGAATCTTTATCGAGTCGACCAATAGGAAAGACACGCTTACTGTGATTGACGAAGTCACCGATATTATCGCGCTCTGTCTCTTCCATAGTGGTAACAATACCGACCGGTTTATTTAATGCGATTAACACCAGATCGTCGTCATTACGCGGTTCAATCAGCTGACCATTAACCATCACAGTATCGCCAGGATAAACCTGAGCCCCAACGGCGGCGCGTCGTCCATTAATTAAGACGTTACCCTGTTCGATGTAACGATCGGCATCGCGACGAGAGCAAATACCGCTCTCACTAATATATTTGTTGAGACGTACAGATGTGTTGGTCAGCATGGTTCCTCCGAAAAAACGGACTATACCTGATTTTTTCGATGGTTTCGAAAGAAGAGTGTGAATATCAGGGGAAGAGATTCCCTTCCCCGGCAGGAGATTAGACGGAAAGCGTCTGCAGCGCACGCGCGATTCGGATCGCGGCCTCATCGGCAGTCTGTTGCGTTAACATGGAGTAAGAGAGGCGCAACGCATTCTTTTCCGGATTATCGGCAAAAAAGACATCGCCTGGGACAAACACAACTTTCTCGGCAATACAGGCTTTTAGTAAACTGCTCGCGTCCATACCCTCTTTCAGGTGGCACCATAAGAACATGCCGCCTTCAGGACGGTTGAAGGTAATCGCGTCACCGAGGTGGCGCTGTAACGCCTCGATCAACCAATCACGACGTTGGCGATACGTCTCTTTTAATAAGGCAATACGCTGATCAATCTGCCCAGAAGCCACATAACGCGCAGCAATATGTTGGTTCAACGTTGAGGTATGCAGATCCAATGCCTGTTTCGCTACGACGATCGCCATAAGGAATTTTTCTGGCAGCGCCAGCCAGCCTAGACGTAAACCCGGGGAGAAAATTTTCGAGAAACTCGACATATAACAGACGTTATGGTCGGCACCGTATAACTGTTGCGCCAACGTGAAGAAGGTTTCACGGCGTTGCTCGGTAAAAGCTAAGTGCCCATAAGGGTCATCTTCGACAATCACTACCTGATAACGGTGCGCCAATTTCACGATATCGATGCGCTGTTCGTTTTCAATAATGCGTCCGGTAGGATTAGCAAAGGTGGGTATAAGATAAAGCATCTTGACGCCCCCCGCTGCTAAACGGGTTTCCAGTGCGCCGAGATCGATCTGATCACCTTGATACGCCAGCTCTTCAATAACGGCCTCGGTATAATCGAATAATTGTAAGGCGGCTAAATACGTCGGGCGCTCCACTAAGACCACATCGTCTTTCTCTAAGAACACACGGTTAAGTAGGTCAATACCTTGCTGGGAGCCATTAGTGATCAGTATCTGCTGTGGGTCGAGCGTCAGACCAACATTACGCGTCCAATCGGCCAGACTTTTACGTAATGGCCATTCACCTTCGGTCACCGAATACTGGAAAACATCGCGATGATCTTCAGCGAGTAATTGCTGGAGTACAGCATCGATACCCTCAACGTCGATCATATCCGTGGCAGGGATACCACCCGCTAAGGAAATAAAACCAGGTTCTTTACTAAATTTAAGCAATTCTCTAACCGGTGAAGAATGTATCGCTGCGGATTTCTTGGAAAGCATGCGTTAACCTGTCGCCCTTTACGTGATAAACGTTGATAAGATTTTCTCAACCTTAGCAAAATAACCGCGTGGAGTCATGAACAACTCGTGGCACAATAAGATAAAAAAATAGCGGCATTTTAGTCCGCTCATCGGCTTGTGATGTTACTCAGAATAATCCATATATCACACCATTGGGTTATATTTAAAAAAACGAAAACTATTATTAATCATCTATTAATTAGTTATTATGAAATTATTTAAAATAAAAGATAAAATTTAATTATTTAAAAAACACCCCTTACCCACCGCTAGTTTTCTTTAAATATTTTCGGATTTATGTTATAAATAAAATTCGTAACGGATTATTTACATAGAGATTTCTATGATTACCCATACTGTTATTTTTGCTCCAATTGGAGAAGCAAGTAGAACAGAACAAATCACCCAAAGACTTTCCAATGCTATTATTTCTGGTTTATTAGAAAAAGGTGAGCAACTACCTAACGAATCAGAATTAGCACGGATGATGGGAGTTTCACATATTACTATTAGGGACGCACTCAATACTCTGCGAAGTAAATCATTGATACATACTATCCGTGGCCGTAATGGTGGAAGTTTCATTAGCGATAATGTCGACAATTACGTTAAATATTTCCATCCATTTAATAATATTAGCTCAGATTATTTATCCGATCTCGGTGAGATGCAAAGTTCGCTGGTGATACACAGTACTCGCCTTTCGGTACGGCGAATGACTGACCATGATTTAACGACGTTAAACAACCTTATATTAACGCTTGAGAATTCCGAGACGCCTCAACAGAAAACCCAATCCGATATGCGATGCTTGCTCACACTTGCCGCCAACTCTCACTCTGCAAGGTTAGCAGCTCAAGAGTTGACGGTACTCACTGAATGGGCGCCGCTGATCTCAATCCTTTATCGAGATGAAACATTTCATGCTCGAAGTACTCTTTGCTACCGCGAACTCTTTAATGCGTTACAGAATAGAGACGAAACGCTCGCCGTGGCTCAAGCCTATGCTTTGATTGAATTTTTCGTTTCATCTTTAATAGAATATAAAATTAATTTCGTCTAAAACTTAGCTCAATTTCAGGATGAAGTGAGAGAACATGCCATTAGGGAAAATTAAACGCATATCTGAAGAATCATTTTTATTAATTGAAAAAACCACTCAGGAGTTTTCAATAATTATTGAAAAAATGATTTGTGAATCCAAAAAGGAAGTTGATAACAATTTTAAATTAGAGAGCAAAATAAAAGAGAAGATATTATTGCTTGCTGATAAAGTTTTAAATCAACAAATGTTATTATCGGGTGCCGGCTTCGCTCTGTATAATGAACCGAAAAATAAATCATGGCAACTCGCATGGTTATATCGATCGCCACATCACCCTCAACGACTTTTCAATAAATTTTGCCTTAACAAAGCCTCTCAACATTTCGTGGACTATCAGACATTTTCTTGGTTTTCCATCGTTCAAGAAACAGAAAAGGGGTATTTACATGGCCCTTACGTCGACTATATCTGTAATTCTACCTATACCCTAACCTATCTCTATCCGGTTTATTTCGAGAAGCAATTGATTGGGGTGGCGGCGACGGACGTGATGGTGGGTCAATTAGAACAGATACTGCGTGACTCACTCGGCGACGATTACCTACCTGTCGTGATGACGACGCCCTCTGGACGTATTCTCTTTTCAAACCTACCGCATTACCGAGTCGGGGAGCTTAAGCCCAATGATGCCTTAACCGCCCACCTTAAAAGCCAATATTTCACGTTATGGGGAGAGGGCAGTGAGTGTGGTGCAATGCCGCCCTAAATCGGGGCAGTAAACCATGACCCCGCGGTAGCGATCGCGTAAAAAGCCGTCGCTGCCGGTATGTAACTTTTGGCCCAATAATTGCTTAACTGAAACATAAGTTTTTCAGTTACGTTGAAAAGGGCCGCGGCTATGACACACACTCTCTCCAAGATACGCCACTCTATCTTTATCCAAGTACTTATCGCGTTGGTCATTGGTACCGCACTGGGATGCCTGTATCCAGCAATTGCCGATTCGCTAAAACCCTTGGGCGATAGCTTTATCAAACTGATTAAAATGGTGACCGCGCCCTTAGTGTTTGTGATCATCGTCCAGGGCATCTCCTCCCATAGCGAACTGAAACAGGTCGGACGTATTGTCGGTAAGACCTTACTTTACTTCGAAATCATCACCTTACTGGCTCTAGTCCTAGGGTTAGCCGGGGCACAGATCACCCATATCGGGCAAGGCATCCATCTTTCAAATATGGCGATGCCGGCAACGGATAAACTGAGTCACCTTTCATCACTGCAGAGCTTTGGTGATTTCTTCTTGAACCTGATTCCAGATACCTTTATTGGTGCGTTCGCACGCGGGGACACCTTACAAGTATTGCTAATCTCTATTCTGTTTGGTGTTTCGCTTAATATTAGCGGTGAAGCAGGTAAGCCAGTGATCACCGTAATTAATAGCCTGAGCCATATTCTCTTCCGGTTGATGGCGATGCTGGTCAAAGTTGCTCCACTCGGAGTACTGGGTGCCGTTGCCTATATGGTCGGACACTATGGCGTCCATTCGTTGACCAGTCTGCTAGGATTCCTTTTCCTTTACACCGCAATCTGCGCCCTATTTGTTATCGTCGTTTTGGGGGGGATTACTCGGCTGACTGGCATTAGCTTTGTTGCGCTACTGCTCTATTTACGCGAAGAGCTTACCATCGTCTTAGGTACCACTGCGTCAGATGTCGTGTTACCTCAGCTGATGAAAAAATTAGAGTGGTTGGGGATCAGTAAATCGACGGTTGGCTTGGTGATCCCAACCGGATACTCCTTTAACCTTGATGGATTTTCCATTTATCTCACCCTCGCAGTCGTTTTTATCGCTAATGCCACAGGGATTCACTTGGGATGGAGCGAAATTGCCCTGATCCTGGGCGTTGCCGTGTTTACCTCAAAAGGCGCCCATGGCGTACCCGGCGCTGCCATTGTGATCTTGGCCGCCACGCTTTCTGCAATTCCATCATTACCGCTAGCTGCCTTAGCTTTCTTACTTCCTATCGATTGGTTGATTGGTATTCCCCGTGCGCTGACAAATGTTTTGGGTAACTGCGTGGCAACCTTGGTCATTGCGAAATGGGAAAATGATTTGGATTTAACCCGCGCTCGTCAGGTTTTAAATCAGGACATTCCCTATAACAACGTAACAAAAGAGCGCTCTTTAGCCGCCGAACAGTAAAAGTTAACTACACTTTTTAAACAATCACCTGTTTAAGGAGTGCCAGTGAAACCTTTATTCCTATTAACCGCTGTATTGATGACAGCGGTTTTTTCATCTCAGAGCAATGCCGCTTCCGAGGTTATCGCTAAAATAAACGCGCCCTACCCTGATCTCTCCGGTATTGCGGTCAATCAGCAGAACCGTATATTTTTAGGTTTTCCACGTCACTCCGGCGATCACCAATCGCCAGCGCTGATGGAACTGAAGCAGGGAAAACTGACGCCTTATCCAAATAAGGCCTATGGCTTACCTCAGAAAAATTTGGCGGATTGGCTAGTGTCTCCCCACGGTCTCTTTGTGGATAAAAATGATACGCTATGGGTGTTGGACGATGGCAAAATTCAGGGACAATCCACCATTCCTGTCGGTGCAGCAAAAGTGGTAGCAATAGATACCAAGACGAACAGAATTTTGAAAACGATTGTCATTACGCCGCCAGTACTCAACTCCAGCTCGCACTATAACGATTTACGGGTCGATCTTTCTCACGGTAAAGCCGGTACGATCTATATTGCTAACTCAGGCTTTGCACAGCGCTATTCGCTGATTGTGATAGATGTCGCCAGCGGCAAACAGCGAGAAGTCTTAATTAACCACCCCTCGACCTCGCCCGATCCCGGCTTTATGGTCTTTATCGAAAATAAACCCGTCGTGTTTAACGCCGACAATCCGCAATTACCGCAAGGCGGTATCGATGGCGTTGCGTTATCTCCCGACCAAAGTAAGTTCTATTGGACTGCACTCAGTGGACGCAAGCTATTTAGCTTACCGACTGCGCAATTGAGCGATTTTTCTGTTTCTGAGAATACACTCGAAAAAGCCGTGCATTTCGAAGGCGAACATCCCGCCAATGATGGAATGGCGGAAGATGAAAAAGGGAATCTTTACTTCGGTGCCTTTGAGCAACAATCGTTGGTAAAGCGTGATCCTAAAGGCCAATTTTCCTTACTTGATCACAATGTTCACGATTTCGGCTGGCCAGATGGATTGGCATACCGTAATGGTTATCTCTACACCACATTAGGCCAATGGAATCGTACACCAGACTTAAACAACAACCACGACCTCCGTCAACGGCCCTTCTTAGTGATCCGCACGGCAACGGAGTAATAGAACGCGGAGCGTCACGCACGACTCATGCGTTTTTCTAAATTATTTGGAGAAAGTGATGAGTAGTGATGCTGAAATTTTACTCGCATGTATCGCCGCCCTTGCGGCGATAATTTTTTTTGTGGCCTACGCTAAATTACCGCCCTTCTTAGCCATTTTTATTGGCGCAGTGATGGCGGGTTTAATTGCCCACGTACCGGTCGATCTAATTGCTAAGAGTTTTTCCAAAGGTGCTGGCGGGATATTGGGAGAAAGTGGCTATGTTATCGCTATGGGCGCCATGTTGGGCAGTGTAATGACTAAAACAGGCGCGGCCGATCGGCTTGCTGAGTTGATTATCTCCCGAACCTCGACGCGTTATTTACCTTGGGTGATGGCGCTTACCGCTATGGTGATTGGTCTGCCACTCTTTTTCGAAGTGGGATTAGTCCTAATGTTACCGCTGATCGCCACCGTAAGTGCCCGTTCCGGACAATCGCTATTACGCATTGCTGTACCCGTCTTGGCAGGATTAACGGCATTACATGCCTTGGTGCCGCCTCACCCTGGACCGATTATCGCCATCACAACCTTACACGCGGATATGGGGCTAACATTACTGCTCGGGTTGATTATTGCCGTGCCCGCAGTGATATTAGCTGGGCCACTTTATGGGAGATGGTTGAGTCGAAAAGCCAGTTTAGCAAATGTTACCCAGCTCACAACACTCCCTGAACCGCTAACAGGTCTACGTCCTCCCTCGCTCCTCCTAACCATCAGTATTATTTTACTCCCAGCAATCTTGATGCTACTACGCAGCGTCTCACTCTATGTGCTACAAAGTGACAGCTCACTGACACATCTTTTAGATTTTATCGGCGAACCCTTAGTCGCCCTGACTCTCACCGTATTACTAGCGATTCTGACCCTAAGCTGGCGAAGTGGGATGGAGAAAAAACAGGTTGGAGAAGCGCTCACAGCAAGTATTGCTCCCGTCGCCGTATTGTTACTGACCATCGGCGCGGGCGGAGGCCTGAAAGGGGTTCTTATTGAGGCTGGGATTAGCCAGAGCATCAGCCACTTCACCTCACAAACCCATGCACCGCTATTACTGCTCGCGTGGGGTATTGCCGTATTGATTCGCCAAGCAACCGGTTCAGCGACCGTGGCCACGACGACAACGGCTGGCATTATGGCCGCAAGTTTCCACCTATTGCCACCATTAGAAAGCAGTCTACTTGCCTTGGCAATCGGTGCTGGGTCAGTCTTTTTCTGCCACATCAATGATGCTGCGTATTGGATGATCAAATCGTTCTTCGGTTTAACCCTTAGGCAAACATTATGGATTTGGTCGGTACTGCAGACAATTGTATCGCTTGTCGGCCTTATTACAGCCAGTGCCTTGTGGATGATCCTTGTGCCATCCTAAGGCCTATTGACAGTGCTGACCCAATAACGACTCACCGCTAGGAAAATCCGGCCCCAGCTATCTCTCCCACCACGATGAGTCTTCGATGAAGACTCTTTTTCACGACTCGCTACCAAATTATCGTCTGCCGTAGTCAACCACCAGAGATGAATCCCCTTTACAACTGACCTCCCCATCGCCAAGTTAAACAAAAAAGAAACAATCAAATACAATTAACAAACAAACATATAAATCTAGTAACAAAATTACCTTATGATTGTGCCCTTTTGAAATTTGGCAACGAAAATGAATATTAGTAGAAGAAAACTTATCCTTGGGGGCAGCGCAATTTGCGCGGCGGGAATTGGCGCCAGTGTCCTCGGCCCAATGTGTCAACGTGAAGGCCGGCTGGTGCCGGGCAAACCAAGATATGGTTTCATTAATGGCACCGAAGGGCCCCTCCCTCAACATGCTGATGCCGTTATTATTGGCGCGGGGATCTTAGGGATAATGACGGCTATTGACCTGACTGAAAAAGGGTTATCCGTCGTTATCGTTGAAAAAGGCAACATTGCGGGTGAACAATCTTCCCGATTCTATGGCCAATTGATGACCTATAAGATGGAGGGTGAGACCTTTATGCTCCACCATCTTGGAAAAGAACATTGGCGTGGGATGAATAAAAAAGTGGGTATGGACACCAGTTATCGTACACAGGGACGTGTGGAAGTACCGCTGAGTGACCAAGACCTACAAAATGTCAGAAGTTGGATTGATCAGAAAAAAGAACTCGTCAGCAGTTCAGTACCATTAAATACTCGAATTATTCAGGGAGAAGAGCTGAAAAATCGTTTAAAGGGGGCTACCTCAAACTGGACGATTGCAGGCTTTGAGGAAGACTCAGGAAGCTTAGATCCAGAAATCGCGGCGTTTAGAATGGCCGAGTACGCGAAGAAAATTGGCGTAAAGATCTATACCCAGTGCGCCGCGAGAGGTATCGAAAAACAGGGGGGCGCGGTATCCGATGTTGTCACAGAAAATGGGGTGATTAGAACCCCCCGAGCGGTAGTCTGTGGTGGTGCCTGGTCACGGTTGTTTATGCAGAATCTCGACATCGATCTTCAAACGCTACCGGCTTATCAATCCCAACAACTGATTACCGGTGGGCCGGGATTACCGGGCGCAAATGTCGCCTTACCCGGGAATATCTTTTTCCGAGAACAAGCGAATGGGACCTATGCAACATCGCCAAGAATAGAAGTGATCCCTATCGTCAAAGACTCTTTTATCTATGGCTATAAGTATTTACCGTTACTTGCTCCAGAAGATGTCTTTATCCATTTCTCGATCAATGAACAACTTCTCAACTCCTTTAAACAAACAACAAAATGGTCTCTCGATAAACAATCTCCCTTCGAGACAAATCGCGATATGGTTGCCGTGGCCGATGTTAAAGACCTGAATGCGTCGTTAGTCGCCTTGAAAGAAGAGTTCCCTGCCTTTACTCACTCAAAAATCATTGACCAATGGAGCGGTGCAATGGCCGTCGCCCCAGATGAATCACCGATTATTTCTGTGGTCAATGAATGCCCGGGACTGGTGGTTAATACAGCCACCAGTTGGGGAATGACCGAAAGCCCAGTCTCTGCTTCTATCGCAGCAGATTTACTGTTAGGTAACACCCCAGTCCTTAATGCTAAAGCCTTCAGCCTTTATCGCTTTAGCTAAAGCAACAATAATGCCTCCAACAAAGCCCATCTAGAATATGGGCTTTATCTCTCCCCACTTTAACAATACTCCTTTCCCTTATCAGTTAGCCTTATCGCACATGCCCCAAGGATTTCAGGGTAGACACATAATCAGCATCTGAAGCCGTACAGAGAGTATTGCAACCAAGCCAATAAAAGATAATAATTCTCGTTCTTATTATCAATTGAGGGAATTCAGGTTCGGATTCCCTGAGTCACTTGCGCCCTGACTGTTGAGGTAGATAAAAATAATGAAGACGTTATTCCCGCTTAAGCGTCATGCTTTTCTGGTGTCGTTGGCACTTACCGCTCCACATCTAAGTTATGCCTCAGACAACACTGTTGTTGTCACCGCCGCACCAGAAGATACGGCCGTTTCAGAAACGCACGGTTATACCGCCAAAACGAGTACTGGCGCGAGTAAAACGGACCAGCCACTGATAACCACTCCCCAGTCTGTCTCGGTTATCACCCGTCAACAGATGATTGACCAAGGCGCAATGACCGTTAATGATGCCTTAAATTATACCGCGGGAGCGTTCACTAATTTTGGTGGTGCAGCCACCCGCTACGATACCGTATCACTGCGTGGATTCCATGGTGGTGACGTCGATAATATCTTCCTCGACGGTATGCGCTTAATGAGCGACCCCAGCAGTTATAACGTGCTGCAAGTCGACCCATGGTTCTTAGAGCGTATCGATGTGATTAAAGGCCCTTCCTCTGCCCTTTATGGTCAAACCGTGCCCGGCGGCTTAGTGATGGAAACCTCCAAGCGCCCACAGTTCGCAGAAGAGGGCCACTTCAAAACCTATTACGGTAACCACAGCACCAGTGGTGTCGCAATGGATTACACCAATGCAATCAACGACCAATGGGCTTTTCGCTTGACGGGTATTGGCCACCAAAGCCATACGCAATATAAAAATACTCGAGAAGAACATTATGCAATATCACCTTCTCTATTGTGGCAACCCGACAGTGATACCACACTATTACTAAAAGCTTACCTACAAAAAGATCCCTCCGGTGGTTACCACAGTGCCGAACCGGGCGATGGCAGCTTATACAGCCATAATGGAAAAAGGCTTAGTACCAGTTTCAGTGATGCCGATCCCTCTCTGGATCAGTTCAAACGCCACGAGCAAATCTATAGCTACGACTTTTCCCATAACTTCAATGATACTTGGTCGGTACATTCGACCGGAAGTTATAGCCACTCCAATGTCGACCTTGATCAGGTCTATCAGATCGGTTGGCAACCGGATAGTGACATCTTAAACCGCTATTATTCAGGATCGCGGTCCTCTCTGTCCGCCGTAGCGACAGATAACCAATTGATTGCTAACGTTAAAACTGGAGAAGTCCAGCATAAAGTCGTTATCGGTGCGGAATATCACGAATATACCAACCGGCATAAAGATGCGAGCGGTGTGGCTTCATCAATTAATCCTTTTACGGGTGAAACCTATGGGGAAAATGGTGATTATACTTTCTACGGTACCAAGAATCGCTATTATCAAACCGGTACGTATTTACAGGACGAGATGCAATGGGACCGCTGGCACTTAGATGTTTCGGGACGTTATGACCGTATCGTCTCGAAAAGCGTGAGTCACGATCTCGGCACCCAGTCGCGTCGCCAAGATGACCATGTGAGTGGCCGAGCAGGCCTTCTTTACGCCTTTGATAATGGCATCTCGCCGTACCTCAGCTACAGCCAAGCGATTACGCCGCAAGCGCTGTCGGATGCTAACGGTAATCTGCTAAAGCCGACCACCGCCTCACAATATGAAGCTGGCGTAAAATACCAACCGGTTGGTACCTCCGATCTGTACAGCATCGCGCTCTACGACCTTACACAAAAAGACGTCGCTAACCGAGTCGTCCCTGAGACTTACTATGCTTCCGTCGGAAAAGTGCACTCCCGTGGTATCGAACTTGAGGCCCATAATCAGTTAACTTCACGATTGAGCACAATCGCTACCGCCAGTGTTAACCATGTTCGCTATGAAGATGCTATCGATGGAAATAATGGCAACACACCGTATGTCACGCCAAACGCGACCGCGTCTGCTTGGGTAAACTATAAGTTCGATTATGGTATTACCACGGGTGTCGGGGTTCGTTATATAGGTAAACAGTGGGCAGACAACGAAAATACAACGCGTATTCCTTCGGCCACGCTGGTCGATGCTTCAGTCAGAATGGACCTCGGTGCATGGCGTTCGCAGTGGAAAGGCGCTTATGTACAACTCAATGCAAAAAACTTAGGGGGACGTGATTACGTGGCGTCGTGCTATGGAACAGGTTATTGCTATTGGGGAGCGGAACGTTCGGTGATTGCAACCGTCGGTTACGACTTCTAAGCCTAGGCGCGGCCCAGCGGCCGCGCCCGTGGTTACTCGAGCGTTAGAGCCTGTCGATGTTGCTTCACCCAGCGAACAAACATCACACTCAGCAGTAACCATAATCCACCACTCGCCAGATTAACTCCAGAGAAACCCATTAAGCCGTGTTGGAAGTAGCCTTCGCGCGCAAATTCTAAACCGATGGAATACATCAGAATACTCAGCATCCCCATCATCGCTGCAACTTGCCCCTTGGACTCGGTCACCGAAAATAGGGTTAGCCGGTACAGGACCGCCGTGCTTAATCCCGCACCGAACGCATAAAGACTCAAGCCGCTGACTAGAATCGCAATTTGATAGGTATCGCTAAAGGTGGCGCAAAGCGCGATCAGTAGCCCGCCGACGAGCGGCCACGCCCCGATGACTAACGGGCGAGTGATCTCAGCATGATGGGTTAATTTGCTCAGTACCACATTACCTAGGATCATCGCCACAAAGACCGGGACTTGCAGTAGCGCATAATCGACCTCAGTCATCTGATGGTCGTGGATCAAGTAGACCGGGGACAGCGCCACCCAGCTGAGGATAGGCACAGCAGATAAACCAAGCGCCAAACAGCCCGCAACGAGCGCCGGTCGTTTGAGTAACGTCCAATAGCCCCCTAATAACCGCTTTGGCGTCAAGCTGAGCTGCCGATTGCCAGCTGTCTCAGGCATACTGAAATATAATCCAATTAGCGCGATCAGCGACATTAACGCGAAAATAATAAATAACATGCGCCAAGTGGTGAACAGCAGTAAGGCACTGCCGACCAGTGGACCAATCAAGGGCGCTAACAGCGCCACATTCGCCATCCATGCCATAAGTCGAATACTCTTTCGTTCTTCGAAAGCCTCCTGCACCGCGGTATAACCGACGGCACCAATGAAACAGAGACTGATCCCTTGAACAAAACGTAGCAACATAAACTGCTCTATCGATGTCACCCAGAAGGTTAATCCGCTTGCGATAGCAAACAACAAGGCACCGGACATCAATATTGGCCGACGCCCCCACTTATCGGAAAGCGGCCCGAGTAACCACTGTAAAACAAGCCCCCCCACAAGATAAGCCGTGAGCGAAAAAGGCACCCACTCAGGACCCACCTGTAAATCTTGAGTCACTTGTAACATGCCCGGTTGCACCATATCGTGGGCAATATAGGTCGTGAACTCAAACAGAACGAGAGAGAAAGGAAACAGCCATGACGTCACGGAAGCGTCAGGGCGTATTGAAGTCGATGTCATAAATAAGACCTAAATAAAGAAAAAAAGACCGGCATTGCCGGTCATTGTAGTGGCTTTATTGACGACCCGTATCATTTTTTGAACTGAGCGATTGGGTTAACCAGTACCCCAGCCAGTTTCAGTGCGCTGGCCGGATCGTCCAAATTCACCATTTGCTGATTATTCGCCAACTGCAGCCGGTTTAAACAAGAATGTGCATACGTCGGGCTGAACAGATCGAACTGCGCAAACTTGTCAGCAAATTGAGGATGGTGTTGCTGATAATGTTCAATACTGACGGCAACACGCTGCCAAAAAGCACCTTCTTGCATCACCCCGTCTTCATCAAGAATCGCACTGATAAAACGGAAGAAGCAGCTAAAGACATCGACAAAAATCGATAATAACTTCAACTCATCCGGGACCTCAGCCTTAATACGTTTTATCTTGTCCGGTAACTCGCGCGAAGTATCTAGAATCGCAATCTCTTCGCCAATATCTTTCATAAAACAGCCTACCGGCACGTCATCCTCTAACTTAAGGATCAGGTTTTCGCCATGGGGCATAAAGACCAAGTCGTACTGGTAGAAGCAATGCAAAATAGGACTTAAATAGGCTTGAAGATAACGGTCAATCCACTCGGCGGGCGCTAAACCTGAACGCTTGATAAGTGCTGTTAACAGCGCTTTACCGTCTGCGTCGCGGTGAAGTAATCCGGCCATCGTCATTAAACGCTGCTGATCGGTTAAGCCCGTTAACGGGTTTTCCCGCCATAAGGCCGCAAACATTTTCTTGTAGGCCGACTCTTTTTTGATCGCTCTCTCGTAGAGACGATGATGGTAGCCAATGGTGGCAACCTCTTGCAGAATTGAGAAGTGACAGTGGCTAAGCCAGTTATCCTCAGCAACAATCTTCGCTAGCCATTGATTCACCGCAGGTGTCGTGGCCATATAGTAAGGCGATAACCCTCGCATAAAGCCCATATTCAGGATCGAAAGCGCGGTTTTAACATAACGTTTGGATGGCTGACTACGATTAAAGAACGTCCGTATTGACTGTTGCGCCTGGTAGGCATCGGCTGCGACGCCTAAATAAATAATATTTTGTCGTGCGATATCGGCCGCAAAGACTGTGACGATTTTATTTTGCCACTGCCATGGGTGTACGGGCGTAAAGAGGTAGTCCTCCGGTAACACATCCAGCGATCGCAGTGTAGCCTCCCACTCTTTGACCTGCGCCGTACCTAACTCCTCCTCGATAAGGGTGGCATAATCCAGCCCATCAACCGCAGCAAAATGCCCATTACTGCGATGGACCGCGACCCAAGGCATAAAGATCGATGCCCCCACCTCTGGCGCATACGCCAAGTAGTCTGCGGCATCAAACCCAATGCGCCCATTATTGGCAATAAAACAAGGATGTCCCTCGGTCATTGAAGACTCAATAGTCTGGAAATCTGCCGCCGCCAGTTGCTCGCTGCTTGGATTGCCTTTCTGTAACTTAAACTGGCTGCTGCAGAGCGTGCTGGAGACCTCTTCTAAATAAGTGGCTAGCATCGACTGCGGTATTGCCAGTTGGTCGGCGAATTCGACGATAAATTCCAGCGCGTCCAGCGATTTCTCTTGTCCCTTATGGGTTTTCCTTAGGGTCCGCCAATCGATAGAAAGGTGGTTCAGCGCCCGCCATTTCCCTTCAAACTGATACACATTCTCGCCCGAGCTATCGGTTAAACGCCACCCGCCTTCGGCGACCGCTTCGGGGGCTAATAGCCGCTCATGGCTGAATTCAGTAATCGCTTTTTGGATCAATTGTCCATTTGCCTGCTGCCAGTGTTTGGCATTAGGCTGGGCGGGAGATAAGACGGACGCTGGCTTTAACATAAGGGCTTTCTCTCGGTAAAAATCTGTGGCCGTACAAAACGCCAACCATGCGCGTTTGTGACCAAGGTCGATTTGCTGGTGATAGCGGAAACCCGCTTGTTGATTAAGTCGATGAATTTTGTGGTTATTGATATCGGGTTCAACCACCACGCGTGACACTTCCGGGCGGCTAAACATATATTCCATTACCGTGGCGAAAATTTGCCGACTTAATCCACTGATGGGCGTACTGACGGGTGCCACGAGCAGGTGCATACCATAATCGCCAGATTGCGCAGGGTAATGCTCTCCCACCTCTTCCTGTAGCGCCTGATAGCACTCGATTAAGAAATAAGGCTCTCCGTCGAGGCTACCGATCAGCACACTGTTAACGTCTTGGGCGACCAGGTTGATATAGAAGTCATTGACCTGCTCAACGCTCTGATCCTGCATTCCCCAGAACTGCGCATGGGGCTGAATCACCCAATGGTGGATCATCCTTTCATCCCCCGCTTGCCAACGGCGTAAGGTGAAATGGCCCAAAGGTTGTTGCAGACTATATATACGCTCACCCATCAACGGCCTCCTTCGGCAGTCCAAAGGTTTGGAAAGCAATTTTTTTCTCGACCGGATACACCTCTCTACCCAGAATACTGCGTAGGATCACCGAGTTGCGATAACAGGCCATCCCTAAATCGGGTGAGACAAAACCATGGGTGTGCAACTCGGCGTTTTGGACAAAGAGGCTATGGTGACGATCGATACTGTAGTCTCGCCCCACCGCATAACGTTGCTGGCGATCAAACTCGATTAACGGCATCAGGGGCGTTAAGAATTCAGGCGGACAATAGGTATAACCCGTCGACATAATGACGCCATCGGTCGCAAGGCTAAACTCTTCCTGCAGGACTTGGTGAGACAGGGTAAGCGTCAGTCTCTGGTTTTCATGCTTCTCCATGGCAACAAGGCCAGAGTCGGTACACAGGGTCACCGGCAGCGGCCCCTCCAGATCCTTACGATAAAGCAGTTCGTAAATATCGTTAATCAGGCTCTCATTAATCCCCTTATAGAGGTTTTTCTGGCTGGCATTCAAGCGGTCACGCTGCGCTTCCGGTAACGCATGAAAATAGTCAACCCACTCTGGCGAAGTCATCTCTAACGTTAGCCGGGTGTATTCCAGCGGGAAAAAACGCGGGGCGCGAGTCACCCAATTTAACTGATAGCGATATTGATCAATATCTTGCAGTAAATCGTAGAAAATCTCTGCCGCACTTTGGCCACTGCCCACCACCGTAATCGCCGATTGCTGCTGCAAAGCCTGTTTCTTCGCCAGATAATGCCCAGAATGCACTACCTGTTCTAATGAGGTATCGATCCAGTCCGGCATCCAGGGCGTTGGTCCGGTGCCTAACACTAGATGGCGAGCGAGCCATTGCTGGCGTTCACCACTGACGGTATTTATCGCGTCAACGCAATAGCAGTCTCGTTGTTCATCGCGCGTCACCCGCTCAACCCGCGTGTTCCACTGTAATGATGCGAGCTGGTCGCACGCCCACTGACAATATTGGTTGTACTCTTTACGCAGTAGGAAAAAGTCTTCGCGAATATAGAACGAGTAAAGTTTACCCTTCTGTTTCAGATAGTTTAAAACACTAAAACGACTCGTCGGGTCGGCTAAAGTCACTAGATCGGCCATAAAGGGCGTCTGTAAATGGGCAGACTCCAGCATCATGCCTGGATGCCAATTGAAATTCGGCTTTTGATCGAGATACACCGCATCCATATCGTCTATCGCATCAGTCAGACAGGCCAAACTCAGATTAAATGGACCGATCCCCACCCCAAGCAAGTCATAAATTTTCTCAGACATCAGTGGGCCCCTACGGTTTGTTTACGCTGAATACGCTGACCGGCTAAAGCTTCTCCATGATGGATTAAGGCTTCGATCACTTGTTGGATCTCGTCTATCGATGTCGCAGGATTGAGTAAGGTAAATTTCAAATACTGCTTTCCCTTTACCTTGGTGGCCGCAATCATTGCTTCACCGCTTCGATTGAGACCTTTACGAATCTGTTGATTAATCTCGTCCACTGCACTGACGCTCAGTTCGGTGGTCGGGTGGAAACGAAAAACTTGGGTGGTTAACTCTGGCGCATGCAGTACCTCTAGCTGCGGGTAAGCCATTAAGCGACGGTGAGTCTCCACCGTTAAGGCGATGACCTGATCAAACGCGTCACCCAGCGATTCACGACCTAAAATGCGTAAACTAAGCCACATCTTTAAGGCATCAAAACGACGAGTCGTTTGTAGGCTTTTATCCACTAAATTCGGGGTGCCTTCCTGTTTGGCACTGAGTGGATTGAGGTAATCTGCGTGGACGGTGACATGACGCAGATGGCTGGCCTCACGGACAAAAAAGGCACCGCAACTGACGCTTTGGAAGAAAGATTTATGGTAATCCACCGTCACCGAGTCGGCTAACTCGATTCCCGATAGACGCGGGCGGAACTGAGTGGAGGTCAACAGTCCGCAGCCATACGCTGCGTCAACGTGGAACCATGCTTGGTGACGGTGACATAATTCGGCGATCTCCGCTAAGGGGTCAATGCTCCCGAAATCGGTAGTCCCTGCTGTCGCCACGACCGCGATAGGGATTAAGCCTTCTGCAACCGCCTGCGCCATCGCCTGTGCCAGTTGGCGACTGTCCATCTTGTAATCGTCATCGTAATCCACGGCGATGACCGCCTCATAGCCTAGTCCCAGTAAGGCACAAGACTTCTGAATACTAAAATGGCTTAACGCAGAGGTGAAAATACGCCAGCGCGAGGCTTCGGCGGGTAATCCATGATGCTTTACCAAACGTTCGGGCGTCTCTTTAGCCACTCGACTGTCTCGTGCTAATAACATCGCCATCAAGTTAGACTGGGTGCCGCCGCTGGTAAAAATTCCCTCACTCCCCTGGGGTAAGCCTATTTGCTGTAACGTCCAATCCACCACCTTCTGTTCTATCAAGGTGGCCCCAGCACTCTGATCCCAAGTATCCACTGAGGTATTTACCGCACTTAACAGCTGCTCGGCCAACAATGTGGGCAACGTAATCGGACAGTTCAGGTGCGCGATATAGCGGGGATGATGGAACCACACGGCATCCCGCAACCAAAGTTGCGACAGTTCCTGCAGCGCAGCCTCTGTCGAGGCAAGCGGCTGGGTTAAATCGATCTCGGCAAATTCAGCCGCCAGTGCTTGCGGCGTAATACCACTAAAGGGTTGAGAGGCCCTCACCATATGTTGACGGATAAGATTCGCGGCCAACTGAGTATTACGTTGATAGCCGTCGAGCGTTTTATCGTTGAACAACCACTCCTCGAAAGAATTTTTTTCACTATTATTTTTAGACACTTACACCACCCTTTCCCTTTACATCATTTGAAAAAAGAAGCACTCCAGTAGAAAAACTGATTATTGTGGAGTGGTTATAAGGCATGAGAATCTAAATGATAATGATTAGTATTAACAATAAGGAATATTCTTAAAGCTCTTTTTTCCTTTAAAAACGCGCTCTCAGTTTTCCGTCACAGCTAGTCGCCGAGATATTGAATGTGTATGATAATCATTATCATTATTTTATAGGTGAGTGGTCGGTATGGCGTCAGGATACAGAGTGGTCGATCTTCAGTTAAAACGTCGAGAAATGTTGAGCCCTTCGCTATTACGCTGCGTCTTTACTGGCGAAGATATCGATAAAATAAAACATGAAGCGCCGGACCAACGCATCAAGATTCTGCTGGCAGAACATCAATCCTGCCAAAAACTTCCCGTAACGGAAGATTGGTACGGGACTTTTCTGGCGATCCCCAAAGCAGAACGTCCGACCATGCGAACCTATACCCTGCGCCACCTTGATGTATCACAACAAGAGATGTGGGTCGATTTCGTCCTACATGGCGATACTGGGCCTGCTTCACGCTGGGCGCAGCGTGCGCAGGTCGACAGTCCCTTACAGATCGTGGTACCGAATGCCGCCGCAACAACGACCAGTGGCGGGTTCGAATGGTTTGAGAATCCCACGCTGCAGGAAGTCTTACTGGTTGCCGATGAGACAGCCCTCCCGGCCGCGATGGGGATTTTAGAAAATCTCGCTCGCCGTTCGAATCCACCCCGCGTCCAAGCCTTTCTGCATGTGCCTTTGGCCGCGGACAGTCAACCGATTGACTACGACTTTGCCCAGATTCATTGGAGCAGCACTGAGCGTGATGGCGATGCGCAGCAGGCCCTCTTACAGGCCGTTCAATCGCGCTTAACGCTACCGGACTACGCCTACAGCGCGGACCAATCGTTAGAAGAGAAAAGCCTTAGCGAAGATATTTTATGGGAACGGGCCGAGCCGTGTGAACGCTTTCGCGCCTGGGTGGCCGCCGAGTCCAGTGTGGTCAGGACCTTACGCCGTTATCTGATTCAGGAACGCATGCTAACCCGTGAAACAGCCACCTTTATGGCCTATTGGTCGCAGGGTAAAGTGACAGGTTAAGCGTCCTCTGGCCAAAAAATTAGGATAATGACACTTAGGGCTTAATGTTTTTCTCGTCTACACTGAAATAAAGGAATGATAACAGGAGAGATCATGAGACTACTTATTGCACTACTTTTACCTTGGCTAACGTTCTTCACTATCGGCCGACCGATCGCCGGGATTATCTGCTTAATTTTGCAACTGACGCTGATCGGGTGGCTACCTGCCACCATTTGGGCGGTCTATGCCTTAAGCCAATACAATACCGATAAAAAAATTCAGCGCTCAATGCGTTAAGTGTCGTTAGGGCAGGCTCTCAGCCTGCCCGTTATTATTTTATTCGTGAAAGACGGCCAATAATCATCGTTATGCCAATAATGGTTGCCACCGCAGCAACATGCAGGGCGAAATCCATCCGATCTTGCTGCACTGGATGACACAGCGATAACAGGCTGACTGACCATGCCGCCACGCTAATTCCCGCCATTAATAGACTCTTCTGACTGTATAATCCCCCGCTCCGTCGTAACGTCCACAACAAGGTGATCACCATCGGCGCACTGACTACCATCAGAAAAAGATAGCAAAAGGTACCGTGATCATGGGCCGGTGCGACGGGATGAGCCGGAATACTCATAATATTAAGCAATAACCAGAGTCCCCCCGCTAACACAAACCGCACAGTCGGGAGGGTATCGCGCCCGGGAATTAATAAAGTCAGCGCATTCCATGCTGCGGCAATACCGATGATTACCGCGAGCAATAATTGTGCGATGGCCAGCCCTGCACCAGGTTGCGTCCAATCGGTTAATCCTCGATGCACCACAACACTCGACACTATCGCTAAGGGAAGGGCTAGCGCCATCCACTTTACAATACGGATACTTGTTGGGGCGAGAGGGTCGACGGGCCGCATCTCACTGGAGAGTTTCTTGATAAGTTGCTGATGATCACTCATGTTTCGCTCCGATACGTCGTAAATTGACCAACGCTCGATGTAATAAAGACTTTACGGCCGAGAGGGATAATTGATGGTGCGAGGCGGCTTCCGCAAGACTCTTTTCGTTGAGATGAACGAACTCCACCATTTCTCGTTGCCGTGCCGGTAACTGCTGCAAGTAGTATCCTAGCTGATGGTCATCAGTAAGCGGCTGACTCTCAGCCGTGCTCGCTGCTTCACAATAGTCATCGTCCACCACCTCATAACGTCGATACCCTTGACGACGCAGCGCATCAATACAACGCGCGCGGATAATCGCCTGTAACCATGGCATAAATGGATAATCACTGTCGTAGGTGTGGCGAACGCGATGCAGCGTCAGTAGCACGTCTTGGACCACATCCTCGACCTGACCACGATCATAAATCTGTTGACTAACTTGCGCGCGGATCGCCGGCAACAAGGCCCTCAACAACCGTTCATACGCCTGTTGAGAACCACGTTGAGCCTGCACCATCAGCGCTGGCCACTGCTGCTTATCGCGGTCGTTAAGTGCCATTAGCCGCTTTCTGCAAGGCTTGCGTCACAATTTGCGGGGTTAATACCTGTGGCAGAACCACCGGCTTACCGCCATCTGCCGGATAGACGAGATACATGGGTAATCCCCCTTGGCCAAACTCTGCCAACGCATCCTCAACATCGGGATTAAACTTGGTCGAGTCTGCCACCATAAAGTGCGTCCCGGTCGCCGTGATGGCCTGTTTCACCGCCTCAGTCGATAGCGTTGTGCGCTGATTAACCTGACAGGTAATACACCAAGACGCCGTGAAATCGACAAAGATCGGTTTCCCCTTACCCCGTAACTGCGCCACATTATGAGGCGACCACGTTTCTTCACTGACCGACGCCGCCGCGGAGACTTGGCTCTGCTTAGGCGTTATCCCGACCACTGGCGCAATGACCGCGATCAGTAGCAGAAAGGTCAACGCCGCTAAGCCACGGTATGAACGCGACATCATGCGTCGACGCTGCACAATGCCGTACAACCACGCGGTAAAGCCAAACAGCACCGAGACAGCCAGCAACATGCCTAAAGCTTGGCTATCCGTTTGTTGGGAAAACACCCAGACTAGCCAAGCGTAAGCCCCGAGCATCGGAAAGGCCAAACCATGCTTTAACGTCTGCATCCACGCACCGGGTTTCGGTAACCAGCGCGATAATGAGGGAAAGAAACAGATCAACGAAAAAGGTGCCGCAAAGCCGAGGGCTAAGGAGAAAAAGACCCATAGCGCGACAAAGGGCGGTTGCACTAACGCATAGCCTATCGCACTGGCCATAAACGGTGCGGCGCACGGCGTCGCCACGATAATCGCCAAGGCCCCGGTAAGCGCAGAGCGTGCGAAGATCCCACGAGCGGTCTGTACTGACCCCACATTTTGTACGGCAAGTCCGACTTCAAATAGACCAAGTAAATTGAGTGCCGCCGCCAACATCACCAGTGCCAATAGGGCAATCACTAGCGGAGACTGAAGCTGAAATCCCCAGCCCACCGCCGCGCCACCGGCACGCGCCGCCAGCAGAATCCCCGCCAGCAGTAGCATGGTCACCACCACACCGACTAAAAAGCCCATTCCTTCTCGCCTAGCGTGGCCAGAATCGGATTGATGATTGATAAGACCCAGCGCTTTCAATGAGATCACTGGAAAAACGCAGGGCATTAGATTGAGGATAATGCCGCCCAAAAAGGCGGCGAATAACGCGGTTAGCATCCTGTCACCACTTAGTGTGCGGAGCGATACTGTTGCACAGCATCCAACGCTTTCTGGATATGCTGATCAGGATTTCTATCCGTGTAGCTCATTAAAATTTTGCCTTCAGGAGAGATGACATAAGAGGTCCGCTCAGACATCGCCTTCCCTTTCACTTGTACCGCTGTTTGATACTGCGCCGCCACTTTCGCACCCGGATCAGCTGCCACCGCAAATTTATCGCGGCACTCGAGTTTAGAGAACTGGCTAATTTGGTCAGTATTGCCTGCCGTCACACCAATAACGGTCGCGCCTAATTGGCTAAACTTATCGGTAGCTTCGGCGAACTCATGAGCCTCTAAGGTACAGCCTGCAGTAAATGCCGCAGGGAAGAAATAGAGCACGACGGGGCCTTTTTTAAGGGCTTGTTGTAGCGAAAAATCGAGGGGTTTACCACCGAGCGCTGCATGCAATTGGAATTGAGGAGCGGCTGCGCCCACCGGTAATGCAGCCTGTGCCGTAAAGCTTGAGGCCGCAAAAGCCATTCCTACACCCGCTACAATCTGGGTAATACGACGTTTCAACATAGTCATCTCCATACTCCTGTAGAATTAATATAATAAGTTTAGTTAACTTACTGAGTAATTCGCTCTGCCGAGTAAAAAGTTGCGCAAGGTGATAAAAAAATTTTCGATTATTTTCCCCACAGCCGCATGGCCCGCAGCGTGTTATCTTTTTTCACCCCATGATGATACAGCGCTGCCAAGGTATGTGCCGCGATAAGCCAATAACCGATCTGTGCGAGGTCCATATGCCATGCCATCAGACTTTTGGCTAACGCCAAGTTCGGCATATCGGTAATGGGCATCGCGATCCCTAACCATGACCATTCATGCCCCCGGAAGTAACGGGCGGTAAGACTGAGTAGGGGTAAGGTAATAAACAACAGGTATAACAGCCCGTGGCCACACTGTGCCAACCGAGATGGCACGCTGGGTTGAGTATGCTGTCGCGCACCTTTAACACGTAAAAAAAGGCGCGTTACCATCATAATAAGTACACTCATCCCTGCGTAGACATGAGTTATCGCCACGACTTTGCGCTGTCCCGGTGTTAAGTCAATCCACGATCGCGACTCAATACTGCCGTAAGCCGCCAATAAAGCGAGTAGCGTTAACCAGTGAAGCAGACGAATAGCAAAGGAGTAATGGGTAATCACAATTGTCGACCTAGCCTAAATATTTTGCTTAACATCGCTTACCCTTAAGCTAAGGTCAAGTTATCCCTGCATCGTCTGCGCGGCAGCGTTATGGGTGGCGACAGGCGGCAGTTGAGGTCAGCTGTGCCAGCGCTTCCTGTAGGAATGACCAAGCTACCAACTGCTGTTGATACTGCCCCGCTTCTCCCTGCAACCTCACACCATAATGCTGTAAACGGTAAGCCAATACGGCGTAAAAGGCATCGACCGCCGTCGGTTTCTCGCCCTGATAGAAAGGGCCTTCGGCACTGGCGAACAGTGTCGTGACCCGCGCGATATCGGCGGTTTGCGCCGGAGAAAATGCGGTTAATGGGCTGACATCGGCCAAGGTGAAAGGCATCGTTTGACGTAATGCGCTGAAGCCTGCGTGCATCTCGGCACAAAGACTGCGCGAGAGTGCGCGTTTCCCCTGATCAGTGGGATAAAGTTTCCCATCACTCAACTCATTAAGATACTCAAGAATCGCTAGCGAGTCATGGAGGCGCAATGCGCCGTCCTCGAGGAAGGGCACCAACCCTGTCGGGCTGAGAGAGCGAAGTACGCTTTTACAACTCGCGCACTGTAACGAAAATATATGAAGGTCGACAGGAAGTTCGGCTATTTTCGCGCCGATCATCGTACGTAACGACCACGTTGAATCTGTCCCCACCGATAACTGCATGACAATGCTCCCAAGCTGATAAGGTTTCAGCCACTTTATACGCAATTTAGTTCCGAAACACCTGTGCAGAAACTATTCGGCCTTGCGTGCCTCGGCGAGACATTGATGGGGATCGGTAAAAGAAATACGTGGATGGTCGGCATCGAGGTCACGCAGTGGCTCGACTTCGCGTAGCGTTTGCTGACAACGGCTGACCAGTTGATGATACTGCTCGGTACCGGCCCGCTTCCACGCCAACTCCTGACTCGATAGCGTTCGTATCACTTTGGCGGGAGCGCCTAGAATTAATTGGTTGGCGGCATAACTTGCCCCCGCTTTCACAAAGGAGGCCGCCCCGACAATACAGTTTTCGCCAATCTCTGCGGCATCCATGATCACCGCATTCATCCCGACCATCGCATTACGGCGGATAACACACCCGTGTAATACAGCACAGTGACCAATATGCCCGTCTTCTTCGACTACCGTATCCTGTTCGGGAAAACCGTGCATCACACAATTATCTTGAATATTGGCACCACGTTTGACGACAATGCGTCCAAAGTCGCCCCTTAGGCTGGCATTAGGACCAATATACACTCCGGCCTCGATGATCACATCGCCGATCAACACGGCAGTGGGATGTACATAACTGTCGAGTGACACAACCGGGGTCACCCCATCGATCTGATAACTGGGCATCAGGACGCTCCTAGTCGGCGAGTAAACCGCCGAAACGTTGATAATAACTGCTGGCCGGAAGAGGCAAATCGCCGACAGAGTTTTCACCCTTTTCACTGAGGAACTGTAGCGCGCCAGGTGATGTACGCTGATAAATATTGATAAAGAGTTGACGAGCCGTTTGGCCAGACCAATGGCTTGGAAGTAACTCTTGCGGCAGCATCGGGTCACGTAACGTAATACGACGGTAGCAATCCACCACCAGCAATTGCAGATGGAAACAGCGCTCTGCAGTAAGCTCGTCGTCTTTAGCTTCTTTTAGTAAACGCTGTAACGGTCGGAAAGTTTCGATAAAACCTTCTAACCGCTGATTTTTCTCGGCCAGCTGCCAGCACTCTTCAACACGCGCCCGTAACGCCGCCCGCGACAGGGCTAGCGGAGAGGTCGCTTCAAAACAGATAACATTTTCCGCAACACCGGCTTCAAATAACAGCGCTTGCACCTCAGCGAGATTCTGCGAGGGGGACGCCATTAAACTGGGGGCTAATACACCAAACCCTTGCCAGATCAGCTGCTTTTTGACATCGAGTAAGGTCTTACGTTCTAAGCCTTCAGAGAGCAGCAGTAGCCACTTTCCATCCCATGCCGGTTGTTCAGTACAATAAATTTTATGCTCTGCTCGACGGGTAATACGCGCCCCCTTCTCGCTGAGGCGATAAAAACTACGCCTCCCCAAGCGGGTCACGTCTAACCACTCCTCTTTATGCAAACGGAAAAGTGACGTCCGAATAAATCGCTCACCAAAGCCTAGTCCTTCAAAGAGTGCGGTGAGACTAGCAATACTGATCTCCCCCCCTCGATGGGCGAGCGCATCGCCGTAAAATGACGAAATCAGTGAGGTGCCACTAACCGGTAGCGCGGCAACCGCCTGTTGGATAAAGCTCTCTATCTTATTCATAACGTCCGCTTTGTTAAGCCACTCGATATCTGGCCATCATAGCATAGGCGCCATTCAGCCTTAGCCATTCGCCACTAATTTTCGTAAATCAAAAACGCGGCAGGCTTTACCTTCGGACCGTGGAAGACTCCCGCAATTGACGATGACCACTTCAGTGGTGATGCCAATCATTGCCTTAATTTGGTGGCAAAGTAATTGCCCGACCCCTAATCGCTGTTCGGGGGAGAGGTGTAGAAATTGCTGCTTAATTTCGACGCGAATGGCCAGCGCGTCCAGATGACCACGACGATTAATTTCAAGTTGGTAATGCGGTGATAACGCCTCGACTT
>Ga0308168_1000317_pt1 | contig 65975 bp, 53 predicted proteins | sample PhyCR2_FD_202133 | JGI IMG/M metagenome (GOLD analysis project Ga0308168, IMG submission 202133) | Phyllosphere microbial communities from UC Gill Tract Community Farm, Albany, California, United States - DLSLRC.R2 | ecosystem: Host-associated > Plants > Phyllosphere > Unclassified | place: USA...
CTGGGCGTGCGCATCCTCGGTGAAGTGAAGAAGGAATACGCCGACCTGCTGCGTCGCGCCGACCACATCTTCATCGAAGAACTGCGCAAGGCCGACTGGTACCACAAGGTCAGCCAGGCGTTCGTAGTATTCCAGCCAGTCAAATCGGTCGGCGTGGTCGGGGACGGCCGTCGTTACGCCTGGGTCGTGGCCCTGCGTGCCGTGGAAACCATCGACTTCATGACCGCGCGTTGGGCACACCTGCCTTACGAACTGCTGGAAACCGTTTCCGGCCGCATCATCAACGAAATCGAAGGCATCTCCCGCGTTACTTACGACGTGTCGAGCAAGCCGCCGGCGACGATTGAGTGGGAGTGATCCTGCTGCGGTTCGAATAACGAAAAACCCTTGGCGTGAAGCCAAGGGTTTTTTCGTTTCAGGCCCCTGCAAACAGGTCAGGTGGGTAAACGACTTTGCAGGGTGAAGCCGAGCTCGATCAGGCGCTCCGCTACTGCGGCGATGTCGTGGAAATTCCTGCCGGTGATGCGAGGCATTGACAGGTCCCAGATATAAAATCGGCCCGCGGTTGTGCAATGCACCCTTGTTCGCACGATGTTGCTGGCGCTGTTGCGGCGAACCAGTGTGTATATGTCGGGTTCTGTCTTCTGTATCACGAACATGCCGTTACGATGCAGAAGCTTTTCCAGCGTTGCCGCATTCCATTGCGGCATGGGGGACTTGATCTGCAGTCGCAGGTCAGCGAACAGAACGTCGAAAGCGTTGCTGGCCATTGCCCAGTTGTAAAACGGACCGCGGGCGACTTCAACCCCCGGGTCAACGCTGATGTCTGCGGTCTCCTCGGGCCAGACTTCTTCGATGCGCAAACCGATGCCGCCCCTGAGTTCGCTTATGCCTGGCAGATCTCTGAACATATTGATATTCGTTGCATCGACCAGGGCTACCCACTTCTTCGTTCTGTTGAGAAGCTTGTCACCCTCTATGATTGTTGTTGAGAGGCGAGTCTTGATCATCTGTTCTTCGATCGAAAGGAGCGGTCGTTTCAGCGTGTAGGTGTGCGCTGCATCGAGTCCGTGTACCCGGATGCCATTGGCTTGGGCAGTCTTGACCAATTCGAGAACGTTGAACCTGTTCTCGGGATCGGTACCCAGTCCGGACAGATAAGTTCGCAGGTCCTCTGACATGTCCCCCGACAGGAAGAACTGGTTGAGATCATCCTGGGCAAAATCGCTCAGCAGCCCACGCACATAGAGGGTTTGAATATGCCGCGCGAACGCTGGCATGTTTTCGATCATGAAGCGCATGCTGGCGATGCGATCAAGGGTTTCACCGACCGCCAGCCCATCGGTATTGGCAAAGATGCGATTAATCAGGTCATCGACCTGCATCTGGGGACTGATTTGCGGAATGTCCGGACGCTCGGGCAGGTTGATCCATTTCAACTCCCGGTGGAATTTTTCTGCCTTGTTCAGCAGAGCCCTGCGTTCTTCGCTGAAATGTTCCACGTACCGCTCGGTCGTTGATAAAAAGCGGCGTCGAGCGCCTGCTGACTCGGCCGATGCGCTGGGCAGGTTCATTGCCCATCTTCTCATTGCTGGCTTTTCCTTCTCTGAAATGCCTTTGAGCTTCGTAACCAGGCGCAGCGGACAGGGAACGCCTGGAAGCGGTTCGAGGCATCGCATTTCCACCGATGGCGTGCCCCCGGACGAGCTCACTTCAGTCTCCGGCGCACACGCCTTGCCCACACACTGGCCACCACCCCGCAGCCGCAGCGCAGGCATACGCTCCCATTTGCCGGCGTTCCCAAAGCGAACCGGCAACGAATAAGCGAATTGATTGGGGCGCTCGGGATTGACGATTGCCCAGTTGCCACTGTCCTGAGAATCGGCGAAGTAGCGCACGTAATAGGCGGCGCCATCCATTTCGATGGCATGACCGGGTTCTTTGTCGAGGCGGTAAATGCCCTCGTATTTGCCCGGCGTCGCCTCTACAGCGTGTTGCGCAAGTAACTCGTTGCATCGATAGCTGGCAGGAATCTCTGGAAAAGTCGGACCGTGCCGTGTGGCAGTCATGGTCAAGAGCTCAGTGGCGGTAACGGATGTCGCGTCTTCGGGGATCTCGTTGGTCAACTCGCTGGTAGCTGCTTCCGTCCAGGTGACCGATGGCGGATCCAGAGGCGGCAATGATGGCGTGTCAGCCGAGGAAAGCTCGATCAGCCCGAGCATCTCTTCAGCCTCGGCATACTCGACCTGTGGGCCAACTTCCAGCTGCGCGCCAGTACCGATCAGGAACGGCACATTGAATACGGTTTCGATCGCGCTGAGCACTGCACCGATAACCCCGGCTCTACGCTCGGCTGCCGTAATGCCGTTGATCGCCTGATCGATGTTCAGCCCCATGTTCGCGATACCGGCTCCTATCAACGGCAAAGCCACCGGCCAGCCCACGGCCGCCATCGGGCCGAACACCTTCAGGCCGGCGCTGAGATAACCGGTCCAGAGTTTCTTGCGCAGGTCACTGTTGGATGTGAGCACCAGATGCGCCTCGGCAGCCATGCCTGCACGGGTCGACTCGCTTAACCAAGTGAAGGCGTCACCGCTGATCGCAACGTTGCTGCGGTTGATCATCCGGTGATCGCTGTGGCCCCAGGTGTTCACCAGGCGGTTCATCAGATCAGTGATGTTCTCAGTGATGTGATTGCTGTCATCCAGCGAGAAGTGCTTGAGAAACAAAGGGCGTTTCTGCTCTGAATTCATCTGTTCGAGCAACCACCAGTGCAGATCCGCCGCAGTGTCCATCAACCGAAAGGCCTGGGCTTGTCCCGGCAGGTAAAGGGTCTGCCGGCCACTGTCTTCGACTAGACGCAGCACGTTAGTGGCGACGTGACCGTCCAGATCCAGCGTGCGCACTTGCGCGCCGACCGGGTACGTCGATCGGAGCATTTGCAGGGTTACCGGCCAGGTCACGGGGCCGATCAGCGAGGTGACGATGCGTTGAAAATCATTGCCGTCAACGTCCCCCTGTTGCAGTGCCTGTACCGCCTGACTGAGGAAGTTGCACTTGGCCAGGGCGCGGAAATCTTCCGACGAGGTTTGCCAGAATCTGGTCAACTGACCGCTGTAGCGCGTGCTGAAATCGACGGCCCAGAATGCCTTCAGCACATCGCTGCCAAGCAGTCGCACTTCGTTGTCCTGATTGAAATTCTCCGCGTCCGGGCCATCCGAGTAGAAGCCACAGTAAAGGCCCAGCAAATCTGCGTTGTCTTGATCGGTCGCACGAAAGCGATGGATCACCAACTGCGTGAGGGTGAGCGTTTCATAAGGCTTTTCCAGCAAGTGTTCCCAACCGGTAAAGGTCAGCGTGCTGCTTTGCGCCGTTTTGAATCGATGGAAATAAACCTGGTCGGGATCAAGGCCGGACAGCCCTTTGTCGGTCAGCAGTTCGATCGCAACTTGCCTGGCCGCATCGAGCAGACTTGGGCAGTTCTGCACAATGGTAGTGGCGATGGCTTTGAGGGCGGTTTTGTCCGCTGCGTTTGGCAGCAGACGACGTTCGGGAGCGGTCATGCAGGCGTTCATCCTTGAGACACAAAGGCTGAAGATGACCCATGTGCTCAAGGGGAGGGTGTTACTCGGCTACCGCGTGTTGTCCTTTTGAAAGTGAGCCAATGCCTTCGCAGATATCAAAGATATTCAGACCGAATCAGATCCGTATCGAACGGAGTCAGCCCTTGTTCAGGTGCGAACACCCTCTGCGCCTGCTCAGCAGAGGCCACTCGTTCGCCTCGTGCCCGCACATGTAAATCGAAAAGCGTGTGCAGGTCCGGCCTTGGTGTATGCACCAGGGCGCGCAGCATCAACGAAACTCCGCTGAGGTTGTTGTCAACGTTGTTCCAGCGGGGCGATGAAGTCAGCCCCAGATCGGCCCAGATCATGCGACCTTCCTGTAAGTCCATCACGAAAGGTAGACAGATACCGGTGTCGGAGGCGATATCGATGCGGTCGACTACGGTGCGCGGCTCGAACACTTCGCCAGATGCCGTGTCGGCGCGGGCCATCCAGCCTGCGAAGCATTCCGGAAGATCACAATATGGCTGCCAGGTAAACGAATTGAGGGACGTGACGACATAGCGGACGCCCTTTTTGACGAGAACATCAAGGTCGAGGTCGATGAATTCGGAGGCGCCGTTGGGCGCGTCGACGATGTCGCCGCTGTGGTAACCGCCATAACCTTTGAGGTTGTAATAGGCGATCGCTTCCTTGAAGACGAAGTCTGTGTCGAAGAAGGCGGCGGACAAGTCGATGTCCGTACGGTCACGACCATTCTTCCACCAGAGGAACAGGCGAATGAATCGCGTGTCGGGCATCGGCAGTCGACTGCCGCGCACCAGCGTGCGCAGCGACTTCGCTGCGGCACGCTGTGCCAGTGGCACTCGGTATTCGCGCAACGCCGGATCGATGAAACAACGCCCCAGTGGTGGCAGCAACGTGAAACGCGCGATCAGGGCGTTCTCGCAAATCTGTGCGGCACGTGCCAATACCTGCGGTGCGATCGACTCTCGACGATCAGCAGTGCCGAAGACTTTCGCCAGTGCTCCTTTAGGTGTGAACGCCCGCAAGGGCAGGGGGCGCGGGGCATTTACCTGGGCCAGCAATTGCAGCAGCACAGGTGAGGACACTTGCGCCGCGACAGCCGCAAAGGCGTCGAGCACCGCGTCTGGTTCTGTGGCACGCCGTAACATCACGTCCAGACGGCGCGCGAATTCTCCGGGACGATCCTGCAGCACCGGCGTAAGCGCGGCGATCTGGCGTTGGGCAAGCATGGTTTCGACACGCGACCCGAACGAGGGCGGCGGATCGTTGCGTCGCGCTGCGGTGATGGCCGCGAATGCTCGCGGATACTTCTCAGCGTAATCGCCTGGATGCAGGACTTCGGCCAGGCGTTTCCAGCGTTCGGCCTGGCGCATCACATCTTCCGTAGCGTTGGGCGTGCGGTCGAGCAGGCGCAACAGCTTGCGCCGCATCGAGCGTTTCATTTTGCCAAAGCGCGTCTGCGCTGTTGCCAGCGACACGTCTCCACCATGCAGTGCGATCGCCACGCGCAGCACGTCCGTTGCCGTTTCGACATTTTGCTCAAGGAAGGTCTCAACCTGCGCATCGTCGTCGATATGCAGGATCAGTGCGCCGCCAACCAGCGCGCGAATCTCGCGAAACGGGATGGTCTCGGGCAGTAGACGGAACACATCGTTTTTGTACGTTCGGATAAACCAGCTGACATCCGCAGCTTCCTCTTCGGACAGCGAGGTGCGTGATGAGACCAGCGGCTCGAGCAATGCCTCGAACTCGCTGACACTTCCCGGTTCGATGACCCAATGGATGAAGTTGCCTTCAAGCATGGCTGGCCGAACCTGTTCGCTGGGTGGCAGGCGCCGAAGTGTGTGGTAGTGAATGACGGCGTTGAGATACAACTCCGCCTCTGTCGCTTCGAGGACTTGATTGGGGAAGTCAGGATAAAACGGTCGGTGATGTACATGAGCACCGCTGCGCCGCCGCAGGACTCGAATGACTTCACGCAGCCAGTTCTTGAGTTCGACCGCAGAGAGCATGCTGATTCGCTCGATCAGCGGCTCGGAGAGAACGCATCGAAACGCTGTAACTTCTTTGACAGCTGATGCGACCTGCGCGCGTGTGGCTCCGCCAGAGCCCGCAGGAACGTGCAGTTTTGTACGGCGCCGCAGGAACAGCTCCTGATTCATCATGATTTCTTCCTTGGTCGCCGTTTCCAGTGAGCTGAAGCTCACCTGTGCAATCGATACGAAAACGCCTGCAATAAGCAGGCGCGGTGTGGAGAGCGGAACCCCTAGTTCATGGAGGATAGAAGGAAGGTGTTCCATAGCCACGGCGGCATACTACCGGAGGTCATCGCGGCTTGTCAGCGAATCACATATTTTGAAATGGGCTCGCCTGTTGGCGAACGTCAGCGCCGCGCCACATCCGAAAAATAGAACTTGTCCAGCGTATGCCGCGATTCGGTGTATTCGAACTGGCGGCCGTCCTGCAGGAAGGTCTGGTTGCTGACCACGATGACATGGCTCTGGCCGTCGAGGTCCAGGTGTTGTTGGTCGTCCTTGCTGGACGGTACGGCTTCGATGGTGCGCTGGGCGTAGGCGATCTGCAGTTGCAGGGTCTGTTCGATGTGGGCGTAGATCGAATGTTCGGCAATGTCTGCTGACAGGTCGGGGATCACGTCGCTGACGAAGTGGTTGATGTCGAGGATGACGCGTTTGCCGTCGATGCGCCGTACCCGCTTGATCCGGGTGATCGGGCTGCCGGGTTCGGCATTGATGTGTTCGAGCAGCGCACCTTCCAGCGGCACCTGACACATCTCGACCACTTCGGTGCTGACGTCGTTGCCCAGTCGCGGGTGGGTCTCTTGGAAGCTGACGATGCCGCCGAGCTGGAATTCGATCGGGTTGGTCGACAGCACGAACGCGCCTTTGCCGTGAATCTTCTGAGCGAAACCGCGCTCCTGCAACTGGTCGATGGCCTTGCGCACCGTGCCACGGCTGGCCTGATAGGTGTCCATCAGTTCGGTTTCGGAAGGCAGCCGGGCGCCACGCTCCAGGCGCTGGGTGGTGATGCTGGCAAGCAAATCGCTGTAGATCTGGTTGTATTTGCTCATGGCTGGACTCTGTGCCGACGGTGCTCAAAACCCCGAACCTTAAGGGCAGGGTAGGGGTTTGTCCATGCGGACGAAGGAAAACATCTTAGGTCAGAGTAGGAAGAATCCGCGTTTTTCTGACGTTCATCCACGGATGCAAACTCGTACAGACGAGTTGTTGCATTAACTCGTACAGACGAGTATTTTTCGTTTCGGCGTGCTGCCAATAACAACAATCCACGACGGAAGAACAAGCATGAGCCATGACTATCCGAACATCGCCAAGGAGCTGCTGGAAAGCCTTGGTGGCCGTTACAACATCGAGCAGGCGGCGCATTGCGTGACGCGTTTGCGCCTGGCGCTGAAGAACCCCGCGCTGGTGAATGTGGCCGCGCTCAATGGCGTCGATCTGGTCAAGGGTTCGTTCTTCACCGGCGGGTTGTATCAAGTGGTCATCGGCCCGGGTGATGTTGAAAAGGTTTACGCCGAACTGCGCCAGCAGACTGGCCTTGCGGCATCAACCATCGCCGACGTTAAACAGAAAAGCGCCGAGAAGATCAACGCCATGCAGCGGCTGGTGCGGGTGTTTTCCGATGTGTTCATGCCGATTCTGCCGGCGCTGATCATTGCCGGCCTGTTGATGGGCATCAACAACCTGCTCGGCGCCAAGGGCATGTTCATCGACGGCCAGACCCTGCTTGATGCCTATCCCAACCTCGACGGGTTATGGAGCCTGATCAATCTGATGGCCAACACCTCGTTCGTGTTCCTGCCGGCGCTGGTCGGCTGGTCGGCGGCCAAGCGTTTCGGCGGCAGCGAAATCCTCGGCATCGTCCTCGGTTTGATGCTGGTGCACCCGGACCTGCTCAACGCCTGGAATTACGGCAAGGCGGTGGCCGGGCTGGACGGGCAGCAACTGCCGTACTTCGACATCCTCGGCCTGTTCCAAGTGGAAAAGGTTGGTTATCAGGGGCAGATCCTGCCGATCCTGCTGGCAGCCTATGTCATGAGCGTGATCGAAAAATGGCTGCGCGCACGCGTGCCCAACGCGGTGCAGTTGCTGGTGGTGCCGATCACTACCATCGTTGTCACTGGCGTGCTGGCGTTGGCGATCATCGGCCCGGTGACCCGGCATATCGGCATCTACATCACCGAAGGGCTGGTGATGCTGTTCGATCTGGCGCCGCTGGTGGGCGGTCTGATTTTCGGCCTGTTGTATGCGCCGCTGGTGATCACCGGCATGCACCACATGTTCCTCGCCGTGGACCTGCAATTGATTTCGAGCCAGGGCGGCACGTTCATCTGGCCGATGATTGTCATGTCCAATCTGGCGCAGGGCAGTGCGGCCCTGGCGGTGTTCTGGATGACGCGCAATGCGCGGGACAAGAGCATGGCCTCGACTTCGGCGATTTCTGCGTATTTCGGCATCACCGAGCCGGCGATGTTCGGCGTCAACCTGCGCTACAAATTCCCGTTTTACGCCGCGCTGGCCGGTTCGGCGCTGGGCTGCATGTTCCTCTCGCTGAACAAGATCCAGGCCTCGGCCATCGGCGTCGGTGGCCTGCCCGGTTTCATCTCGATCGTTCCGCAGTTCATCCCGATGTTCGTCATCGGGATGCTGATCGCCATGCTCGTGCCGTTTGCCCTGACCTGCGTGCTGAGCATGAAGATCGTCCGTCCGGGTTACCGGGTTGCCTGAAACTCAACTGTAGGAGCTGCCGGAGGCTGCGATCTTTTGATCTTGCCTTTCAAAATCAAAAGATCGCCGCCTTCGGCAGCTACTACACGGCTCCAAAATTCAAGAGGGAAATCCGCCATGCAAGACTGGCAACGTTCGGTGATCTACCAGATCTACCCGAAGAGCTTTCACAGCCATGCGGGCAACGCCACTGGCGATCTGCTCGGCATCGTCGCCAAGCTCGATTATCTGCAATGGCTGGGAGTCGATTACCTGTGGATCACGCCGTTCCTGCGCTCGCCGCAGCGCGATAACGGCTACGACATCAGCGACTACTACGCGGTCGATCCGAGCTACGGCAGCATGGCCGACTGCGAGCTGCTGATCGCCGAAGCGGGCAAACGCGGGATCAAGCTGATGCTCGACATCGTGGTCAACCACACCTCGATCGAGCACGTCTGGTTCCAGCAGGCGCGCAGCAGCCTCGACAACCCTTACCGTGACTTCTACATCTGGCGCGACCAGCCAAACAATTGGGAATCCAAATTCGGCGGTTCGGCCTGGGAATACGAAGCGCAGACCGGCCAATATTATCTGCACCTGTTCGACCACACCCAGGCGGATCTCAATTGGGACAACCCCAAGGTCCGCGACGAAGTGTTCAAGATGATGCGTTTCTGGCGCGACAAGGGTGTCGGTGGCTTTCGTCTGGACGTGATCAATCTGATCTCGAAACCGGCGGACTTCCCCGAGGACGACAGCGATGGTCGGCGCTTCTACACCGACGGGCCGAACGTACACACCTACTTGCAGCAGATGCACCGCGAAGTCTTCGAAGGGCATGAGCTGATCAACGTCGGCGAGATGTCTTCGACCCGCCTCGAACATTGCATTCGTTACTCCACCCCGCAGTCGAAAGAGCTGTCGATGACCTTCAACTTTCATCACCTGAAGGTCGATTACCCGAATTTGCAGAAGTGGGTGCGCGCCGATTTCGATTTCCTCCAGCTCAAGCAGATTCTCTCCGACTGGCAGACCGGTATGCAGGCGGGCGGCGGCTGGAATGCGCTGTTCTGGTGTAACCACGATCAGCCTCGCGTGGTCTCGCGGTTCGGCAATGACGGCGAATACCGCGAGCTGTCGGCGAAGATGCTCGGCACTGCGCTGCACTTTCTGCAGGGCACGCCCTTCGTTTATCAGGGCGAAGAATTGGGAATGACTAATCCGGGGTTCGAGAGCATCGAGCAATACCGTGACGTCGAGACCCTGAATATCTTTCGCCTCAAGCGTGAAGCCGGCACCAGCGACCTCGACAACATGGCGGCGATCATGCAGAAGTCCCGCGACAACGGGCGCACGCCGATGCACTGGCACGCCGGGCACAACGCCGGCTTCACTCGCAGCGAACCATGGATCGGTGTGCCGGCCAATGCCGCACTGATCAATGTCGCGCATCAACTGCACGACCCGGAATCGGTGCTGCATCACTATCGGCGCCTGATCGCTTTACGCCGCACTGAAGCGTTGATCTCCGATGGCATCTATCGCCAGTTGTTGCCGGAGCATCCACAGGTCTGGGCGTACCTGCGCGAGGGGACGGGCGAACGCTTGTTAGTGGTGAACAACTTCTATGGCACTGCCTGTGAGGTCGAGCTACCGGCACTGATCGACGAAGCCCAGGAGCAGCGCCTGTTGATCAGCAACTACCCGGACTGCCCGCAACGCATGCGTTTGCTGCGGTTGCGACCTTACGAATCCTTCGTGCTGCACCTGACCGATCCCTGATTTTTTAACTGAATAACAGCCTTTGAAAAAACACGCAGAACGCTGCGCGGGGAATCTGTGCGCGCTGAATTCCTGCAACCACACAATAAAAACAACGGGTGGCATATATGAGAGCAACCATAAATTACAGTCTGGCAATCGCGGGGATTTGTCTGGCAATGCCCACGTCATCACATGCGCTGGAGTTCGGCGGCTATCTGCGCAGCGGTGTCGGCACTTCGGTCAACAGCAGCAGCCAGTCGTGTTTCCAGTTGCCCGGCGCGCAGACCAAATATCGCCTCGGTAACGAGTGCGAGCAGTACGGTGAGCTCGAGCTGCGCCAGGATCTCTACACCCTCGACGACGGCTCGGTGTTGAGCGTCGACGGCATGGCCTCGCTGTATAACCGCTATGACCGCAGCCTGACGTTCAAGGAAGACAACGGCTCGATTCGTTTGCCGCAGGCGTATGCGCAATGGTCGGCGATGCCCGCGCTCAACGGCGGCTCGCTGTGGGCAGGGCGGCGTTACTACAAACGTAACGACATCCATATTTCCGATTTCTATTACTGGAACCAGAGCGCCACCGGTGCAGGCATTGAAGACGTGTTGCTCGGTGGCCTGAAATACAGCTACGCCTTTTCGCGCAAGGACAATCTTTACCAAAAGGATTACATCAACCGCCATGACTTCAATGTCGGCGGTTTCAACAGTAACCCGGGCGGTGAACTGGAGTTCGGCCTGAGTTACATCGACAAGCCCGACAGCCGCGATGCCCACCGTGGCTGGGCGATCACCACCCAGCACGTGCAGCAGGACTTTTTCGGTGGCAAGAACAAACTGGCGCTGCAATACGGCGAAGGGCCGGGCACCGGATTGGGCTATACCGGTAACGTCAGGCTCGATGACCGCAACAAGAGCTATCGCATCGTCGAATTCTTCGACTGGCAACTGACGCCACGTTTTGGCGGACAATTCCAGGCGGTGTATCAGAAAGATATTCGTCAGGGCGGCGCCGATCAGAACTGGTTGTCGCTCGGTGTGCGTCCGGCCTATGCACTGAGCGAGCAGTTCAAACTGGTGACCGAACTGGGTCACGATCAGGTCGAGGCGGCGGACGGCACGCGCAAGCTGAGCAAGTTTACCTTCGCGCCGACCTGGTCACCGAAAGGCCCGGAATTCTGGGCGCGGCCCGAGGTGCGTCTGTATTACACCTATGCCAGCTGGAACCAGGCAGCCAAGCGTGCCGCCAACCTGTTGGCCAAAGGCTCGGCACTCTCCGACACGGGCGCCTTCGGCAACGCGCGACACGGCGCCAATGTCGGCTTGCAGGTTGAATACTGGTGGAAATAAGCAAAGCGGCTGCGACCGCTCATTCAATCAATACAAGCTCAGGTGATGTCATGGCCACACCCCAACAATTGCAGCTGCTGGCTCCTTTATCCGGCGTGCTGATGGCGCTGGACGAGGTGCCCGACCCGGTGTTTGCCGGGCGGATAATCGGCGACGGTTTGTGCATCGACCCGACTTCGTCAACGCTCTGCGCACCGCTGGCCGGTGTGGTCAGCGATGTGCAGACCAGTGGGCACGCGCTCACCATCACCAGTGACGCGGGTGTGCAGGTGTTGATGCACATCGGCCTGGACACGGTGAATCTCGCCGGCGAAGGATTCACCCGCCGCGTTGAAGCGGGGCAGCGGGTCGAAGCCGGGCAGGCGCTGATCGACTTCGATGCTGACTACATTGCCCTGCACGCGCGCAGTTTGTTGACCTTGATGCTGGTGGTCAGCGGCGAGCCGTTCGATTCACTTGTGGGCTCAATCGGGTTGGTCGAGGTGGGCCAGCCAGTGCTGGACGTCGTGGTCGGCGCAGCCGTTGGCGAACATCCAGCGCCGGTGCCGGGCGATGCGGTGTTCTCGCAGCCGATCAATCTGCCCAATTCCAATGGTCTGCACGCTCGGCCGGCGGCAGTATTTGCCCAAGCGGCCAAAGCATTTTCAGCGACCATCCATCTGCATAAGCTGCAAGCGCAAGCCAACGGCAAATCCCTGGTGGCAATCATGGCGTTGCAGACGGCCCATGGCGACAGCGTGCAGGTCAGCGCCGAAGGTGAAGATGCCGTAGCCGCCGTCGATGCGCTGACACGCTTGCTGAGCGAAGGCTGTGGCGAAGCGGTGACAGCGCCTGCACCGGTCGAAGCCGACGCAGCAGAAATGCCGAACATCCTGCGCGGTGCCTGCGCCTCGCCCGGTTCGGCGTTGGGGCAAGTCATGCAGATCGTCGAAGCGTCGCTCATGGTCAACGAGTTCGGCGCCGAGCCGCCAGTTGAACGGGAGGCGTTGAGCCAGGCCCTGATCGAAGCCGATATGGCCTTGCAACATCTGCGTGACACCGCCAGCGGCCAGGCGCAAGCGGAGATCTTCAAGGCGCATCAGGAACTGCTGGCCGACCCGAGCCTGCTGGATCAGGCCCGGGCGCTGATCGACGCGGGCAAAAGCGCGGCGTTTGCCTGGAAGACCAGCACCGATGCAACGGCGGCGATGTTTCGCTCGCTGGGCAATGCCTTGCTGGCTGAGCGCGCGGCGGATCTGGATGATGTCGGCCAGCGCGTGCTGAAGCTGATCCTCGGTGTTCACGAGCAGACGCTGGAGTTGCCGGACGACACCATTCTGATCGCCGATCAGTTGACCCCTTCCCAGACCGCCGGGCTCGATACGCGCAAAGTGCTCGGGTTTGCCACCGTCGGCGGTGGCGCCACCAGCCATGTCGCGATCCTCGCGCGGGCCTGTGGCTTGCCAGCGATCTGTGGCATGCCATTGCAAATGCTCGGACTCGGCAACGGCACGCGGGTGCTGCTCGATGCCGACAAAGGCGAATTGCAGTTGCACCCGGACGCCGAGTCCATTGATCAATTGCGCACGCGGCATGAGCGCCAGCGCCAGCGTCATCAGCAGGAACTGGCGCAGGCCAGCGAGGCGGCCTGTACCCGTGACGGTCAGCACATCGAAGTCACCGCCAACGTTGCCTCGCAGGGCGAAACCGCCCAGGCCATGGAGCTGGGCGCAAGTGGCGTCGGGCTGCTGCGTTCGGAGTTTCTCTACCTCGGCCGCCAGCAAGCGCCGAGCCATGACGAACAGGTGGCCACTTATAGCGCCATCGCGCGCACCATCGGGCCGGCACACAATCTGGTGGTACGCACCCTCGATGTCGGTGGCGACAAACCGCTGGCCTATGTACCGATGGACAGCGAAACCAATCCATTCCTCGGTTTGCGTGGCATTCGACTGTGTCTTGAACGACCGCAACTGTTGCGCGAGCAGTTCCGCGCAATCCTCGCCTGCTGTGAACTGACGCGTCTGCACATCATGTTGCCGATGGTCAGCAATCTGGCCGAGCTACGGCTGGCGCGGCAGATTCTCGAGCAGGAAACGCGGGTGTTAGGCCTGGCGCACATGCCGAAGCTGGGAATCATGATCGAAGTGCCTGCCGCCGCGCTGATGGCCGATGTGCTGGCGCCGCACGTGGATTTCTTTTCCATCGGCACCAACGATCTCACCCAATACACGCTGGCCATGGATCGCGATCATCCGCGTCTGGCCAGCCAGGCGGACAGCTTTCACCCTTCGGTGCTGCGCCTGATCGCGATGACGGTGAAGGCGGCCCATGCCCACGGCAAATGGGTCGGCGTCTGCGGTGCGATGGCGTCTGAACGCCTTGCCGTGCCGCTGCTGCTGGGGCTGGGTGTGGATGAGCTGTCGGTGAGCGTGCCGTTGATTCCGGCGATCAAGTCGGCGGTCCGCGAAGTGGATCTGGCCGACTGTCGAATCATCGCCGAACAGGTTTCGAACCTGGAAAGCGCCGCCGACGTGCGCGCAGCCTTGCAGCAGTTTCATGGGGCGAAAGTCGATGCCTCGCCGGTTATGGAGAATTGAACATGTTCGACAAATTGCAGCAGGCATTCTGGAAAGCACTGACGCCGGATCTGGTGCCGGAAGAGGTGAAAGTCGCCGCCGATCCGGTTGCGGGCTTGAGCGCCGAGATCGTGGCGGCGCTGGGCGGTGTGGATAACCTCAAGTCGCAGCAACCGGTGGCGCTGACCCGGGTGCGCGTGACGTTGCATGATGAGGCCCGTGTCGACCGTCAGGCACTGAGTGTGGCCGGTGTGGCGGGCGTCATGCCGCTTGAGGGCGGCGTGCTGCATTTGATTACCGGGCTGCGCGCATAAGGCCGACAAGACGTGCGGCCTCAGGTCGCCCTTACTGTTTCTCAACTGCGGGTGTATCGTATTCGCCTTTTGCGGATCCCTCGGGGTCTGTCGCTGATACGTGAGGTAGTTGAGTTCATGTCCTTTACCCGTCGCCAAATCCTCGGTGGCCTGGCCGGTCTTGTTGTCGTTGGCGTGGGCGCGGGAGGCGCGTCGCGTTACTGGCTGGGCAAGATGGCCGACGCCGAGGCCGGCCACGACTATGAACTGATCGCCGCGCCGCTGGACGTGGAGCTGGTGCCGGGGCACAAGACCGAGGCCTGGGCGTTCGGCCCGTCGGCGCCGGGTACCGAGTTGCGCGTGCGTCAGGGCGAATGGCTGCGGGTGCGCTTCATCAATCACCTGCCGGTGGCGACTACCATTCATTGGCACGGCATCCGCCTGCCGCTGGAAATGGACGGCGTGCCTTACGTGTCGCAGCTGCCGGTGCTGCCGGGCGAGTATTTCGACTACAAGTTCCGTGTGCCGGACGCCGGCAGCTACTGGTATCACCCGCATGTCAGCAGTAGCGAAGAACTGGGTCGCGGGCTGGTCGGGCCGCTGATCATCGAAGAACGCGAGCCGACCGGCTTCAAGTACGAGAAAACCCTGAGCCTGAAGAACTGGCACATCGACGAGCAAGGCCAGTTTGTTGAATTCAGCATCCCGCGCGAAGCAGCCCGTGGCGGTACGGCGGGGCGCCTGTCGACGATCAATGGCGTGCCGTTGCCGGTGATTGATCTACCGGCCGGGCAGATTACCCGGGTGCGCTTGCTCAACCTCGACAACACGCTGACCTATCGCATCAATATTCCTGGCGTCGAAGCGAAAATCTACGCGCTGGATGGCAACCCGGTCCAGCCACGACCATTGGGCAAGGAATACTGGCTCGGCCCCGGCATGCGCATTTGCCTGGCGATCAAGGCGCCGGCGGCCGGTGAAGAGTTGTCGCTGCGCAACGGCCCGGTGCGCCTGGGCACGTTGCGTTCAGTCGCCAACACCGATGCGCCGACGGACTGGCCGAAAGCCCTGCCGGCCAACCCGGTGGCCGAGCCGGATCTGGCCAATGCGGAGAAACTCAACTTCAATTTCGAATGGGTCGGCTCGGTCTCGGTGAACACCGAAAACGGTAAACCGCCGAGCCTGTGGCAGATCAACGGCAAGGCCTGGGACATCACCGACAAGACCTGTGCTGACCGACCGATTGCCAGCCTGAAACTGGGTCAGAGCTATATTTTCGAATTGAAGAACATGACCCAGTACCAGCACCCGATCCACCTGCACGGCATGAGCTTCAAGGTGATCGCATCGAACCGGCACAAAGTCATTCCGTATTTCACCGACACCTATCTGCTGGGCAAGAACGAGCGTGCGCAAGTGGCGCTGGTGGCGGATAACCCGGGGGTGTGGATGTTTCACTGCCATGTCATCGACCACATGGAAACCGGCCTGATGGCCGCGATCGAGGTGAAGTGATGCGCCAGATCCGCCCGGCGGCGATCATCGACCGCAGCCGCGACCGCGACTTCATGCGCGAAGCCCTGACCCTCGCCGCACAGGGCGCCGCCCTCGGTGAGGTGCCGGTGGGCGCGGTGCTGGTGCAGGATGGCGCGATCATCGGTCGCGGCTTCAATTGCCCGATCAGCACCAGCGACCCGAGTGCCCACGCGGAAATGGTCGCGATCCGCGCCGCCGCGCAGGCAGTGGACAACTATCGCCTGCCGGGCAGCACTCTGTATGTGACGCTGGAACCGTGCAGCATGTGCGCCGGGCTGATCGTGCATTCGCGGGTGGCGCGGGTGGTGTACGGCGCACTGGAACCCAAGGCCGGGATTGTGCAGAGTCAGGGACAGTTTTTTACCCAGGGCTTTTTGAATCACCGGGTGTTGTATGAGGGCGGGGTGCTGGCTGAAGAATGTGGTGCGGTGCTGACCGAGTTTTTCCGCGCCAGACGCGCAAAACCTGCTGAATAAACACAGGTTCAATGTGGGAGCGAGCCTGCTCGCGAAAGCGTCGGTACATTCAAAATGAATGGTGACTGACACACCGCTTTCGCGAGCAGGCTCGCTCCCACAGGTGGATCTCCGTTGTTGGGGAGATTGAGTTATTTCTTCGCGACGATAACTGCCCGCATCGGCGCCGGCAGCCCTTCAATGGTTTTGCTGTGATCCTCTGGATCCAGAAAATCACTCAGCGACTGATACTTCATCCACTCCGTCCCGCGTTGTTCTTCCACCGTCGTGGTACTGACATCCACACAACGAATATCGGTGAATCCGGCGCGCCGCAGCCACAATTCCAGCGCCGGCACCGACGGCAAAAACCACACGTTGCGCATCTGCGCGTAGCGGTCTTCCGGCACCAGCACCTGATGCTTGTCGCCTTCGACCACCAGGGTTTCCAGCACCAGTTCGCCGCCCTTGACCAGGCAGTCCTTCAGCGCCAGCAAATGCTCGATCGGCGAGCGACGGTGGTAGAACACGCCCATGGAAAACACCGTGTCAAAGCCTTCCAGATTCGGCGGCAGGTCTTCGAACGGGAACGGCAGGTGCCAGGCATTCGGCTCGGACAGGTAACGCTGCACCGCCTGGAACTGGCAGAAGAACAGCCAGTTCGGGTCGACACCGATCACGCTGTCGGCACCGGCGCCGAGCATGCGCCACATGTAGTAGCCGTTGCCGCAGCCGACATCGAGAATGCGTTTGCCCTTCAGGTCCAGGTGTGGGGAGACGCGCGACCACTTCCAGTCCGAGCGCCATTCGGTGTCGACATGCACACCGAAAAGATCGAACGGCCCCTTGCGCCACGGCGACAAGCCCATCAGCGCGGTGCGCATCTGTGCGCGAGTGTCGTCGTCGCAATCGGTGTCGAGTTTCAGGCCGTTGAGCAGGTCGATTTCGCTTGGCTGGATCTTCGGCAAGGCGTCCAGCGCACTTTGCCAGCGCTCCAGATCGCCGTGGCCTTTGTCCATTTTCTTGTCGAGTTGCGCTTGCAGCGTGTTGGCCCATTCGGCCAGCGGAGTACCGGCCAGACGGCGGGCGAGGGGGGACAGATCAATCATGGCAAGGCAATCAACGAGGCAAAGTTAAGACACTGGAACCACGGCACGACTTTCGAGAACCCGGCGGCCAGCAGGCGTTCGCGGTGTTCTTCGAGGCTGTCGGGCTTCATGACGTTTTCGATGGCGCTGCGCTTCTGGGCGATTTCCAGTTCGCTGTAGCCGTTGGCGCGTTTGAACGCCACGTGCAGATCGGTGAGCAGCGCATGCTCTTGGGCATCGTTGAAGCGCAGCTTCTCCGAGAGAATCAGCGCGCCGCCGGGCAACAACGATTGGCGAATGCGCGAGAGCAACGCGGTGCGCTGGTCCGGGGCGATGAATTGCAGGGTGAAGTTCAGCGCCACCACCGAGGCCGGTTGAAACTCCAGCGCGAGGATATCGCCCTCGATCACCTCGACTGGCAGCAATTCCTGAAACATCGAATCCTGACCGTTGAGGTACTCACGGCAACGCTCGACCATCGCCGCCGAGTTATCCACAGCAATAACCCGGCAACCGTCGGTGCGCACATGACGGCGCAGGGCTTGAGTCACTGCGCCGAGCGACGAGCCGAGGTCATAAAGCACGCTCTCTGGCTGAGCGAACTGCGCCGCGAGCACGCCGAGGTTTTCGACGATGGTCGGGTAACCCGGCACCGAGCGCTTGATCATGTCCGGGAACACCCGCACCACGTCTTCATTGAAGGCGAAGTCAGGCACCTGGGCCAAAGGCTGGGCGAATAGGCGATCGGGTTCTTTGCTCACGGCGGCGTCCGGCGGTGTCGGTGGAAAAGGCCGGCATTTTAGCCAAAGTGGGGCATGGATGCTTGAATTGCTGATAAGCCGCTTCGGTGGAGTTGAAGACGGGTGATTCGGCGACTTTGCGTCGCCGCGCACGAGGCGATCTGTAGTTGTGAGTCACGCTCTGCGCAGCTCGGCGGGCCAAGGCTGTCTCAGCTGTCGATATAATTGACTGCGAAATTCCCGTTCAGCTTGATTCCAGGGGTTATCACACCGCCGTAGTCCTGGACCGTATCGATGGCATATACGCCGGAGACGGACTTGGAGAAATGGTCAACGGTCAGCTTCAGGGTCATGCTGATCGGCGTATATCGTATGTTGGCCTTACCCGTCTCGGTGTCGACCTTTACCTTGGCATGGCCGAGATTGTATTCGGCAGTCACGATGTCGTTATCGAAAGTGAACTCAATCTTGTAAATATCCTGATCAAGTGGGAGATAGTCGGCGCCCGTGATGGTAATTCGCTCGGTGCGGAAGGCATTGACTAAAGGAAAGCTGAACGCATCAGCGCCTTCAATCTGGCAGGTGAAGGCGTTGGCTTGGGGATTGGAACCCTTGTCTTGAGTGCTCATGGCCGTTCCTTGAGTACGCGACAGCTCATGGGGAGCTGCTCTGCGTCCACTCTAAACGTGAGTGCGAAGGTCTGGTAACTGACAGAAATGACAGTTTTTTATACGAATAGATCATGGAGTCGACCGAGGTTATCGCGAATGAGAAGAAGGATTCGCGAACCCGGTCATTCCACGGAAATGGCGCAGTCAAAGGTTTCCACTGGCAGCACTTCCGGAGCCCACGGTTGTTGCGAGGTCAGGCGCAAACGCCCGGTGCCGGCCGCGAATGCCTGGAAGCGCCAGGTCGAAACCCCCGCTGCGCCCACCACGCCGGCATCTTCCGGATTGCTGTAAACCTCCGGGCTGAGCGCGCGCAACACGCCGCCAGCCGAATCCTGAATCGCCCAGCGGTAGCCGGTGGTCGGGTTGCTTGGCAGGCTGATGATCAGGTTTTGCCCGACGTTGAGCCGTACGGGGCATTCGCTTTGTTTTTCCACGGTCACGTTGTGTTTCGGTTGCGTGGCGCAGGCGGCCAGCAAGGAAAGGGCGAGGGGGAGAAACAGGCGAATGGGGGACATAAGGTCAGCAGCTCCGGCGGTTACGACGAACGGCGAGCATAGCTGAAGATGGGACAAAGTGTGACGTTCGGGGAACTGGCATCGCCAGAGTTGCCGCCTTCGCGAGCAGGCTCGCTCCCACAGTGATAAGCGGTGTCGACAGTTTTTGTGTTCACTGCATCACCCTGTGGGAGCGAGCCTGCTCGCGAAAACGGTACCGCAGGCGCTACATGACTGTCAGAAGAGCACCTTCGCCACGTCCGCAAACCGCTTGGCAAAATGCACGGTTATCCCTTCCTTCAGGTAATCCGGCAATTCCTCAAAGTTACCCCGGTTCGGCTCCGGCAGAATCAATTCGAAAATCTTCTGCCGCCGCGCTGCAATTACCTTCTCGCGCACGCCGCCGATCGGCAGTACATGGCCGGTCAGGGTCAGTTCGCCGGTCATCGCCACGCCTTTTTTCGGTGGCTGATTACGTGCGAGGGAGAGCAGGGCGCTGGCCATGGTCACGCCGGCGCTCGGGCCGTCCTTTGGTGTCGCGCCTTCCGGTACATGCAGGTGGACGAAGGCTTCGTCGAAGAATTTCGCATCACCACCGAATTGCTTGAGGTGCGAGCTGACGTAGCTGTAGGCGATCTCTGCCGATTCCTTCATCACATCGCCGAGTTGCCCAGTGAGCTTGAAGCCCCGGTTGAGTGTATGAATCCGCGTGGCCTCGATCGGCAAGGTCGCGCCGCCCATGCTGGTCCAGGCCAGACCGGTAATCACGCCGGTGCCGGACAGCACTTGTTCATTGCGGAACACCGGATGGCCCAGCGAGGCTTCGAGGTCTTTCGGGCCGAGTTTGATCACCGCTTTCGGATCGTCGATCAGCTTCATCACCGCTTTGCGCACCAGTTTGCCCATCTGCTTTTCCAGCTGCCGCACGCCGGCTTCCCGGGCATAGCCATCGATCAGTGCTTTGAGCGCGGTGTCGCTGATGCTCAGGCTGCCTTTTGATACGCCGGCCTTTTCCAGCAGTTTCGGCCACAGGTGACGCTTGGCGATGGCGACTTTTTCTTCGGTGATGTAGCCGGACAGGCGAATCACTTCCATCCGGTCCAGCAACGGGCCGGGGATCGAGTCGAGGGTGTTGGCGGTGCAGACGAACAGCACCTTCGACAGATCCATGCGCAGGTCGAGGTAGTGGTCGAGGAATTCAACGTTCTGCTCAGGATCGAGGGTTTCCAGCAGCGCCGAGGCCGGGTCGCCCTGGTAGCTCTGGCCCATCTTGTCGATCTCGTCGAGCATGATCACCGGGTTCATCACCTCGACGTCTTTCAACGCCTGCACCAGTTTGCCCGGCTGTGCGCCGATGTAGGTGCGGCGGTGGCCCTTGATCTCGGCTTCATCGCGCATGCCGCCGACGCTGAAGCGGTAGAACGGCCGGCCGAGGGATTCGGCAATGGATTTGCCGACGCTGGTCTTACCCACGCCTGGCGGGCCGACCAGCAGCACGATCGAACCGCTGATTTCACCTTTATAGGCACCAACGGCGAGGAATTCGAGGATGCGATCCTTGATGTCGTCCAGACCCGCATGGTGCTTGTCGAGGATTTTGCGCGCGTGCTTGAGGTCGAGTTTGTCCTCGCCGTACACGCCCCACGGTACCGATGTTGCCCAGTCCAGATAATTACGCGTGACGGCGTATTCCGGCGAGCCGGTTTCGAGGATCGACAGTTTATGGGTTTCTTCCTCGAGGCGTTTCTGCACCTGCGCCGGCAGGGTTTTGCCTTCGAGGCGCTGCTGGAACTGTTCGAGGTCGGCGCTGCGGTCGTCCTTGGTCAGGCCAAGTTCCTGCTGGATGACCTTGAGCTGTTCCTTGAGGAAGAACTCGCGCTGATGCTCGCCGATCTTGCGGTTAACCTCCGCCGAAATCTCTTTTTGCAGGCGCGCGACTTCGACTTCCTTGCGCAGCATCGGCAGGACTTTCTCCATGCGCTTGAGCATCGGCACGCAGTCGAGCACTTCTTGCAGCTCGGGGCCGGTGGCGGAGGTCAGGGCGGCGGCGAAGTCGGTCAGCGGCGACGGGTCGTTGGGGCTGAAGCGGTTGAGGTAATTCTTCAGTTCTTCGCTGTACAGCGGGTTGAGCGGCAGCAGCTCCTTGATCGCATTGATCAGCGCCATGCCGTAGGCCTTGACCTCATCGGTCGGCTCGGTCGGCTGGTGCGGGTATTCGACTTCGACCAGGTACGGCGGGCGATGGTGTTTGAGCCAGGTCTTGATGCGCACGCGGCTCAGGCCCTGGGCGACGAATTGCAGTTTGCCGTTTTCGCGGCTGGCGTGGTGAACCTTGACCAGCGTGCCGTATTCGGGGAGGGCGCCTGTGTCGAAGTGGCGCGGGTCCTCCTGGGGCGTGTCCATGAAGAACAGCGCCAGGGAGTGGTGTTCGGATTTGCTGACCAGTTCGAGGGTTTCGGCCCACGGCTCTTCATTGACGATGACCGGCAGGACCTGGGCCGGGAAGAACGGACGGTTGTGGATCGGGATGATGTAGACCTTGTCCGGCAGGTTTTGCCCGGGCAGTGCCAGGCCGGTGCCGGAGGAGGTGTGTTCGATGTGATCGGTTTCGTAATCGTCGTGGTTGTCCGGGCGATCTTGCTGGTCGGTCATGGGGCACCTGCGCAATGGGGTATGGGGTCTTAGATGGGGCAGGGGTGGGGTGGTTTCAATGGGGCGGGTGTGTTTCTGCGTGTGTGTTCAGGTTTGCAAAGTTTTTGACCTTGTTAACCTTGGCGGCCTTTGGGCGGTGGCAAGATCCTTCAGGTCGGCACGGATGCCTAGTGGAATCTAACAATGTCTGTGCATAACTAGCGAAAAACGCGAGTGTTGGTTAGCTTTAACTATTAAATGGAGTTTTGATGGGTTCCGTTCGGCTTATTTCGAACTGGCCTTGAGCCCCTGTAATTTCTGACAGTAGACAACTGACTCAATCGTCCGAAGATTGCAGTTCAATCTCGAACGCCAGAGCGGTGTTCGAGAATTTACCAACGTCAAGGAATCGAACCATGAGTCATACCGATACGAAATACAGGGATTTCATCATTCGCGAATATTCTTCCGACACACCGGGTTTGCGTTTCCAGGTGATCTACAGCGAAACGGAAAAGAGTTTGTTGCTGGAGACCCGCAAGCACGCCGAGCAACTGATCATTGATCGATTGCAAGGGATGGCAAATGGAGGAAAAGCCTTTTGATGCTGTCGGGTCAACGCTGACGACGAGCGTTCGAAGGTCGCGATCTTTTGATTTTTTCTTGAAAGCACCGAATTGCCCAAGGCGAAGTGGACAGACTTCATTGACGCCATACACCTGGGTGCGAATGGAGCATGTTGGGCAGTCCTCCATGTAAAAAGGCGCCCCCCTCACAGGGTGGCGCCTTCTTTTTTACCGCCAGCTAACGCTTATTCCGGCAGTTTGTACGCAATGATGTAGTCACCCATCTTGGTGCCCAGCGAGCCGTGACCGCCAACAACGAGCAGCACGTATTGCTTGCCGTCCTTGCCGGTGTAGGTCATCGGAGTCGCTTGGCCGCCTGCTGGCAGGCGCGATTTCCACAGCTCTTTACCGGTATTCACGTCATAGGCGCGCAGGTACTGGTCGAGGGTGCCGCTGAGGAAGCCGACGCCGCCGGCGGTAACCATCGAGCCGCCCATGCTCGGTACGCCGAGGGTGAAGCCGATCGGGATTGGCGAGCTGTCGCGGCTGGTGCCGTTCTTGCGTTTCCACACGACTTTGCCGGTGGTCAGGTCGATACCGGCGACGTAGCCCCAGGCCGGGGCCTGGCACGGTACGCCCAGTGGCGACATGAACGGGTGCATGATCACCGCGTATGGCGCGCCGGTGTTTGGCTGCACGCCCGAGGTTTCGCTCTCGCGTTTGCTGCCGGCTTCGACTTGCTCGCGTGGGACCATTTTCGAGACGAAGGCCATGTAGTTCGGGCTGGTGAACAGCAGCTGGCGAACCGGATCGACCGAGACGCCGCCCCAGTTGAACACGCCGACGTTACCCGGATAGATCAGGCTGCCCTGTTCCGATGGCGGGGTGTACTGGCCTTCGTAACGCAGTTCCTTGAATTGGATACGGCACAGCATCTGGTCGAACGGGCTGGCGCCCCACATGGCTTTTTCGGTCAGTTCCGGGGCCAGCAGGTTGAGGTCCGAACGGGCCTGGGTCGGTGCGGTGTGGTCGCCTTTCACGGCGCCTTGCGGTACCGGGATTTCCTTGATCGGAATGATCGGCGTGCCGTCACGACGGTCGAGGACGTACAGGCTGCCCTGTTTGGTCGGGGCGATCAGCGCAGGTTTCACGCCGTCGGCGGTTTTCATGTCGAGCAGGGTTGGCTGGCTGCCGACGTCCATGTCCCACAGGTCATGGTGGGTGAACTGGTAATTCCAGCGCACTTTACCGGTGGCCAGGTCCAGGGCAACGAGGCCGGCGCTGAATTTTTCCGCGCCCGGGGTGCGGTTGCCGCCCCATTGGTCAGGGGTCTGGTTGCCAAGTGGCAGGTAGACCATGCCGAGTTTTTCATCGACGCTGGCCAGCGACCACATGTTCGCCGAGTTGCGGCTGTAGGTTTCGCCCGGGGCCAGAGGCTCGGTGGCGTCCGGCTTGTCGCTGTCCCAGTTCCACACCAGGTGACCGTCGCGCACGTCGAAGGCGCGGATCACGCCCGATGGCTCGTTGGTCGATTCGTTGTCGGTGACGTGACCGCCCATGATCACCAGATCACGGGTGATCGCCGCTGGCGAGGTGGAGTAGTAGCCGCCGGCGGTGAACGGGCCGATGCCTTGGGTCAGGTCGACCACGCCGTTGGTGCCGAAGCCTTCGCAGATCTTGCCGGTGTCGGCGTTCAACGCAATCAGGCGCGCATCAGCGGTTGGCAGGTACAGACGACGCGGGCAGGCCTGAGCAACGGCCTGGCCGGCTTCGGAGATGACAGCGGAACCGGCGTTTTCAGACTTGGCATAGGCGGCTTCGTCGTAATACGAAACGCCACGGCAAGTCATGTGGGCGAAGCCCTTGAAGCCGACCGGGCTCTTGATCTGTGGATCGAAGCGCCAGATTTCCTTGCCGGTGTCCGGGTCCAGCGCTAGCACTTTGCTGTGCGCGGTGCAGGCGTAGACCATGCCGTTGGCTTTGAGCGGGGTGTTTTCGTTGGTCAGCTCGACCGGGTCATCCGCAGTTGGCAGGTCGCCGGTCTGGATGCGCCAGGCTTCCTGCAGCTTGCCGACGTTTTCCGGGGTGATCTGCTTGAGCGGCGAGTAGCGGTCACCGAACTCGGTGCGACCGTACGCTTGCCAGTCGCCATCCGGCATGGCCGGTGCGGTGCTGGTCATGTCCGCGCTGTCGCGGCCCAGTTCACCGAAGGTCTCGCCCGGGTGGGTGAAGAGGCTGGCCAGAGCGGTAACGCCGGCCAGGATCACAGCGACGGTCAGGCCGCCAGTGCCGATTTTCGCCGGGCCGCTGAGCAGCAGCGGACGACGGAACCACGGCAGCAGCATCACGAAGCCGAGGACAAACCACAGCGCCAGACGCGGCACCAGTTGCCACCAGTCCAGACCGACTTCCCACAATGCCCACACGGTGCTGGCAAACAGCACGATGGCGTACAGGCCCAGTGCCGCGCGGCGGCGCATCAGCAGCAGGATGCCGCTCAGCGCAATGCCGATACCGGCCAGCAGATAGTAAAGCGAGCCGCCGAGCATGCTCAGCTTGACTCCCCCGGCCAGCATGGCCAGGCCCATCAGTAGAAGCAGGATGCCGAGCAGGCCCGGTAGCAGACGGCCCCGACTCGAAGCACTTTCGGTGCTCATAGTGTGATTCTCCGTGACGTTTATGTAGTCCCGCGCTGTAGTCACTTTAGATGACGATTTGGCGCAGGCATGGTTCAGATAAAAACTTGTTCGGCTATCGAAATGCATTCCTGTGGGAGCGAGCCTGCTCGCGAAAGCGGTGTATCAGGCAACACTGCAGCGACTGACAGGCCGCCTTCGCGAGCAGGCTCGCTCCCACAGGGATTAGCTGTGATCTTTAGAACGACGACTGGATCTTGATCCCGCCGATCAGGGCGTCGTCGACGTCGTTCACGCCACCGGGGTGGCGGATGTATTGCAGGTTCGGGCGTACGGTCAGCCAGTTGGTCACGTGCACGCCGTAATACAGCTCGGCGCTGTATTCGGTGTCCTGCGGTGGCAGGAACGCCGGATTGTCGTAGTCGTAGACAGCATTGGCGCGGTTAGTCATTTCGGCGTTCTTGCGATAGGCCGGGTTGACGTGCACACGAGCGAGGGCAAAACCGATGTCGTCCTTGGCGCGGGCATCGAACGGACCTTTGTAGGTCAGGCCGGCCTGCACGTAGTTGTCGATGGCGTTGGTTTTCTTGTCATGCATCGTCGCGTTGGCGAACAGGCTCAAACCGCGCGAGTGGTCGCTGGCGATACTGGTCACCTGTTGCTGCACGCCCAGCCATACGCCGTGCTTGCTCGACGCGCTGCGATAGGCTTCGCCGCTCAGCGCTGCCGGTTGGCCGTTCTGGTCTTTATAAACGTCAGAGGCCTTGGCATTGCTGTAGTAATAACCGGCGCGGTATTCGCCCGGCAGGCCGTTGAGCTTCGGCGTCCACACCAGTTCGACCGGCAGGATCGCGCCCTGGGTGCCGCTGCCGCTGAGTTTGAAACCGTTGCCGCGATCAAGGTTCGACGGGTTCTGCTCGTAGGCGCCGACCTGCGCATACAGCTCGGGCGTCAGGTGATATTTGACCCGCAGCGCCCATTGGCTGACCGGCCAGTTGTACCAGATGCCGCCGACCCAGTTGCCGACCTGCGAGCCGCAGAACGCGAGGTTCTGGAAGTCGCAAGGGAAGCTGTTGAAGTCTTCGCCTTCGCCGAAACGGCCGACCTTGATGTCGAGTGTCTGATCGAAGAATTTCTGCTGATACCACATCTGCGTCAGGCGCGTGGTCTGGCCACGGCCCCAGACTTCCTGGGCGGAAGTGAAGCCGCCAACGCGTGGATCGTTGATGCGGTCGTTGCTGATGTTGTTGCCGCTGCGTTTGGTGATGGTCAGCTGAAATTCGGCGTCGTTCCAACCGAGGATCTTCTGCAGATCCAGATGGGTGCCGAGGCCGAACTGGTCGCTGTAGCGGGCAGTGCGGTCGTGATCGTAACCGCCGTGCAGATTGCTGCCCATTTCGCCGGTGTAATCGAGTTTGAAGTCGTAGCCTTTTTCCGCAAGTTGCGTGCGCGTGCCGTTCCAGTCACCGAGCATGTACGGTGATTCACTGTCGAAGGCCGGCGCCGCGTGGGCACAGGTAGCCAAGCCAAGGGCGGTGCAGCCGCCAAGGGTGCGCAGGGCAGAGATAGCGCTGTCTCGGGAGAAGGAAAAATCAGGCATGAAGAAGTCTTTTTTTGATGTTTTTCGAGTGCAGGCCGAGCGCTTCAGATTGTCGCAGGCAGTGAAGCGTTTCAGCGGAAGGGCGGCAGGATAATGATCTGTAACAAATTGAGAAAGGGCTTTTGCAGACATGCAGCGTTTCGGATTCGGTAACAGTGCGGCAAACGGGCGCATTGTGAGCCGGGCCACAGCCTGCGATCTTCCCGGGTTGGCCTACATTTGCAGGAAGGCCTTCCACCCACTCAGCCCCTCGGCTAAGGTGCGCGGCTTCTGCATATCACTTCGCCCAAAGGCCCGGCATGAACGAACAATCCCCCGATCCGCTGCACGGCGTGACCCTCGAACAGATCCTCAATGCACTGGTGACTCACTACGAGTGGTCGGGGCTGGCCGAGCGTATCGACATCCGTTGTTTCAAGAGCGATCCGAGCATCAAGTCGAGCCTGACCTTCCTGCGTAAAACACCATGGGCGCGGGAAAAGGTCGAACGCCTGTACGTGAAGCTGATGCGCACCAAGCGACCGCTCTGAGATGGACAGCGCGAGGCGCCGACGCCTGATCACCGGCCTGGCCGTGCTGGGCTGGGCCGGATTGACGATTCAGCTGTACCTGATCTTCTTCGCACGATTGAGCATCGGCGCCAGCCTGCTGGGCGGGCTGGTGAGTTTCTTCAGCTACTTCACCATATTGACCAACACCCTGGTGGCGACCGTGCTGACCTGCGCGGTCACCGAGCGCGAATCCGCCGCGCGGCGCTGGTTTCTGCAACCGTGGGTCAGCAGCGGGATCGCTGTGAGCATCGCCGTCGTCGCTCTGGCCTACAGCATCCTGCTGCGGCATTTGTGGCATCCCGAAGGCTGGCAGTTTGTTGCCGATGAATTGCTCCACGACGTCATGCCATTGCTGTTTCTCGGCTATTGGTGGTGCTGCGTCCCCAAAGGCACGTTGCGCTTGTGGCACTTGCCGCTGTGGCTGATCTACCCCTTGGTGTATTTCATCTACGCCTTGCTGCGCGGACATCTGCTCGGCGCCTATGCGTATCCGTTCATTGATGTCGCGGTGTTGGGTTATCCACAGGTGCTGGCGAATGCCGGGGGGATATTGGTGGGATTTGTGTTGGTGGGCCTGCTGATTATCGGCCTCGACCGCAGATTGTCCGCACGAAGTTGAGATCCAGTGTGGGAGCGAGCCTGCTCGCGAATGCGGTGCGTCAGCCAGCAAATCTTTCGACTGTGCCGATGCCTTCGCGAGCAGGCTCGCTCCCACAAGGGTGATATGGGTCAGGAAGAGATCACTCTTCCTCGGAAGTGCCTTCCGCGCGCCAGTAGCCGGCCGCCTTGATGAACTGTTCATCGAGCCCATGCTCATCGATCAGCACCCGGCGGATCTGCCGTGAGACCTTGGTCTCGGTCGCCACCCATGCGTACAGATTGCCCTTGGGCACCTGCAGTTGTTTGACCAAGGTCAGCAGGTTGTCCTTGCCGCCTTCGCGCAGCACCCAGATCACATTGAACTGCGCCGCGCTTTCCAGCACTTGCTGCTCGGCACCGTTTTCCACTTCGATCACCACCAGTGCCCGGCGATTTGCGGCCAGACCTTCGAGGCGGCGGGCGATGGCGGGGAGGGCGGTTTCGTCGCCGATCAGCAGATAGCTGTCAAAGATGTCCGGCACGATCATCGACCCGCGTGGCCCGCCGATATGCAGGAACTGCCCCGGTTGTGCCTGCTCGGCCCAGGTCGAGGCAGGGCCGTCGCCGTGCAGTACGAAATCGATGTCCAGCTCCATTTTTTCCAGGTCGTAACGACGTGGGGTGTAGTCGCGCATCTCGGGCATCGGCCCGTTGTCCTTGCCGGCGCCGAGTTGCATCGTCTCCAGCGCCGCCGCTTGTTCGGCGTTCTGCGGGAACAGCAGTTTGACGTGATCGTCCGTGCCCAGGCTGATGAACCCGGCCAGTTCCGGCCCGCCGAGGGTGATGCGGCGCATGCGTGGGGTCAGGTCGGTGACGCGCAGCACTTCAAGCTTGCGCCGTTTGATTTCGTGCATCACGCGGTGAATGGTTTGGTTATCGACTGCAGTCATTCGGCTTTCTCCGTGGCAGGTTGAACGGCAGGGCCGTCGACGATGGCTTTGGCGGTGTCGTTGAGCAGGTCGCGCACGCGCAGGATTTCCTCGGCGCTCCAGCGCCCGTGGTGCAGTTGCAGGGCATGACGCAGGTTGTGCACCGCTTCGTGGATTTCCGCCGGACGATCATGGCCGCGCAGCGAGCGCTTGCTGACGTCGATGCGCATGCGGACGCCGTCGAGCGCCACCGCTTGTTCACTTAAAGACAAACGACCGGCGTCGGTGACGCTGTAACGCTTTTTGCCGGCCTCAGCATCGCCGGCGATCAGATCGCTCTCTTCCAGAAAGGTCAGGGTCGGGTAGATCACCCCGGGGCTCGGGCTGTAGGCGCCGTCGAACATGCCTTCGATCTGGCGGATCAGGTCGTAACCGTGGCAGGGCTGCTCAGCGATCAGCGCCAGCAACAGCAATTTCAGGTCACCGGGGGCAAAGACTCGCGGACCGCGGCCGCCGCGTTCGCGACCGGGGCGCTTCTCGAAGCCGTCGCGGCCATCGCCATGCTCGCGGTGGGAGGAATGATGGTCTCTCATTTCGCTTCTCTCTCGTCGTATTTAGATACAACTTAAGATATATCTTAAGCGCTGTGCAAGACGTTTTTGGCCTCTGGCGACGCTCGACGGACGAGCGGTCAGCGTGAAAAAAGCCACAAAACTCTTTCCGATCAAAAATAAAAAGGCGTGACCTTAAAGTTAAAGTTATCGCTCTAGTTGTGCTTGAGTATATATTCTAATTTCTCGCAAGTTGCCGCGTTAAAGCGGCTAAGTTGCTGTATGGGTTTTTGCCTGTAACTGTGTGTAGGGCGCAACTTACAGCGAATGTTGCAAGTATCTGTTTTTTGTTCTTTTTTCTGGCGGGGTGTGGGGTTGTTTAACTACGAGTTTGTCGGAAGTTGCCTGATTACATTCCAGAGGCAACAGTCGATGATGCCCGGCATTGAAAGTTCAAGTTGCTTCAGCGGTCGACGAGCAAAAGGTTTATGAACTTTCAATGACACCCCCTTATATAAAGCAAACAGGTACTGAACGATGTTCAAGAAAATCGCAATCGCTGCTCCACTGGCTCTTCTGGCAATGTCCTCCACTGCCTTCGCGGCGAATGAAGCGTCGCATACCATCAGTCTTGTCGCCACAGTGCCAACCACCAGCTTCTATGTGGTGCCGGTCGACCCTGATCTGGTCAACAAGGACCAGGACATGAGCTACAACCCTGCCACCGGCAAGATGACCGAGGTCAAAGGTTACTTCGACGTACGTAACACTGACGGCTCCGTTCACGCCAGCCTCAATGGCATCCCTATGCTGCAATCGGGTGTCGATCAGATTGCCCTGGACGTTGAGTTCAATGGCAAGGTTCTTACCCAAGTGCCACAAATGGTTGTGGGTGAAGATGAATCCGACAGTACCTACCGCGCATTGCTGAAAATCGCTCCGCGTGCCAGCGCCACATACGCGCCGGGTGATTACACCGGAACTATTGCGATGGTTTTCGATGCGGTACCTCCGGTCGGTTCGCGCTGATCGCATGATCGCCTGCTAGACGCCCACCTTCGCCGTGGGTTTGACCGGCGGGGCAAACATCCGTGTTTGCCCCGACGGACTTTCATTGTCTAAAAATCAGAGTACGAGTTCATGTTCCCGATGACACCCATCGCGGCTGCGCTTGCGCTGTTGTTCTGTGCCAGCGCAGTCATGGCTTCCGACGCCACCGGTACCACGCCACGCAGTTTGCTGGCGCAGGCCAAAGGCTTGCCGGCGGATTTCGAGGAGCATTTCTTTGATGTACCGCTGGCGGTGCGGGTCGAAGTCGATCAGCAGCCGCTGGGCGAAGCCATGGTGGTGCTGTCGCGAGATGACCGCATCACGCTTCTCGAATTCACCGATACCAGCGAAAACCGCTTTGGCCCGGCCGAGCGGGAAAAGTGGGCGAGCTACCTCAAACCCGGTGTGCCTCTGGGCGCGTGCAGCGGTTCGTGTCCCGATCAGTTTCTGGCGGTGCACTACAACCTGCAAAGTTCGCTGGTTTCGATCCTCACTGAAAATGCCGAGCGCGATGTTCAGGCCAAGCGTTATTACGAGCAACCCGACGGCGGCAGTCGTGGCCTGATGGTACGCAATCAACTCAATCTCAATGGCGGCCAGGATCAGGATCTGGGTGGGCGCTTCGGCCTGGAAGCCAGTTCCAGTCTGGGCAACTGGAGCCAGACCCTCAACCTGCAAATGGCCCGGCTCGGCGGTCCTGACACCAAGCTGTATCACGCCGTGCATGAGCTGCACACCCAGCGCGAACTGCAAGGCAGTTTCTTTCGCCTGGGCTATTTCACCCCCAATTCCGAAGGGCTGATGCGTCAGCCGCGCACGTTCGGCACCAGCCCCGACACCGCTGTAGGCCTCATGTATGGCAGCTCCGACAGCCTGGCGATCAACACGCCGATGCCGAGCGTGTATCCGATCTACGTGACCGCCAATCGTCAGGGGGCAGTGGAAATCTGGCGCAATGGTTTGCTGATCAACACGCAATCGGTACCCGCCGGTCTGCAGTCGCTCGATACGCGGCCGCTGCCGGGTGGCATTTACGAAGTGGAGGTTCGCCTGATCGAGGACGGCCAGATCACCTCCACCACTCAGGAACTGGTCTACAAGCCGAGCAACTGGCGCAACCTCGATGAGCGCTGGCGCTACAACCTATTTGCCGGCGAAGAAAGCAAACTGTTGAGTAACTGGGACAAGCAAAGCAGTGGCAGCCCGACCGCCGGTGCATCGCTCAACTATCTGTTGCATCCGCGGGTGATTCTCGGCGCATCGGCGCGGCAAATTCGCGAAAAGCTGCAGTACGGCACATCCATCGACTGGACGCTGGCCAACCACCTCAGCCTGTATGCCAATGTCTACAAGACCGAGGATTACGGCACCGGTCTGGATCTGCAAAGCCTTTACAACTACGGCGCGGGCAGTCTGGTGATCAGCCACAACCGCAGCTGGCTCGACACCACCAACACTTACGAAACGCTGCCCGACGGCACACGCGTTCGTCCGCGTAACGTGTTCGTCGGCCAGACCAGCAATTCATCGCTGGCGCTCAATCATCGGGTGAGCAGCAAGAGTTCGGTCAGTGCCCGGGTTTCGCACAGCGAAGGCAATGTCGAAGGCATGGGCCTGGATCTGGGTTGGACCCAGCGCACTGTGCTGCTGGGCAGTGATGCCAGTTGGCGCCTGTCGGTCTTTGATCGCCCGGGCAGTTTCAGCAGCGGCGATGCGCGCAATCGCGGGATCGATCTGAGCATCAATCTGGCGCTCGGCGCCCCCGGTCAGCAGCTCACCGGCAGCATCGGCTCACGCACCGCCCGTGATGGCGAACGCGACAACAACGCCTCGCTCGGCTGGCGCAAGGATTTCAAGGATCACGTGCTGCAAAGCGTCTCGGTCACGGCGCTCACCGATACCTACGGCCTGGGCATGTCGAGCCTGGCCAATTTCCGCACCGATGCGGTCAACGGCGATGGCTTTATTCAACGCTCGTCCTACAACGGCAATTTCACCGGCGGCCTCAACCTCGACAGCACGCTGGTCGTCGGTGGCGAGCAGATGCTCATGACCAATCACAGCGAAGTGCGCGGCGCCGGGATGATCGTCGATGTCGAATCGGACATCGACGACATCGTCCTGCGCGCGGACGACTATAGCGGGAGCAGCGCTGCCTTGAAGCCGGGGCGCAATTTCATCCCGATCACGGCCTATCAGAACAGCTCCGTAAGCTTCGACTTCGAGGGCAATAACGTGCCCGCAGCGACCATCGAGCCGGCGCGCACTCGCTATCACCTGAACAAGGGCGGGGTGGAGTATCGCAAGATCCGTGTGATGAAAACCCTGACAGTGCTCGGTCGCCTGATCGATGAAGCAGGGCAGCCGCTCAAGGGCCATCATGTGATCAACCATGCCAGCCGTGGCGTCACCGAGGTCGACGGGTTCTTTTCAATGGAGATGAACGCTGGTTCGCCGACCCTCGAAATCCGTCGCGATAATCGCTTGCTGTGTCAGTTCCGCCTCGATGCCAACCAGTACCGCAGTGAAAACAACGTCCTGATGATAGGCGATCTGCGCTGCACGCCAGACACCGTGGCCGACGTCGGTGTCACCGCGCAGAAGGCGGGCTGAACCGATGACCAAGTCCACATTTGGGCGACACGCGCAGCGGCAATATCAGCGTTATCCGGGAAGCCGACGTATGAACGTGCGCGCCGGCGCCTTGTTCCTTTTTTTCATGGAGTTGAAGTGATGAACCGTGGTTTTTTGCTGGGCGTGCTCAGCGTGTTTTGCCTGACGGCGCAGGCCGGGCCGCAGATCAATGTCGGTACGGTGTACGACTATATGGATGGCGACAAGAGTACCTATCTGAAACGGGTGTTCAACAGCGGCGATGCCACCGCGTTCGTCAAGGTAAACGTTCTGGAGATTGTCTACGATGCCGACGGCACGCCGAAGGAAATCCCGGTTGAGAACGCTGCCGACGGCGCTTCGCGCAACGGCCTGATGGCCAGCCCGGCGCGGCTGATCGTCCCGGCCGAGGGCATGCAGGGCACCCGCTTGCTGTACATGGGTGAACGCGATCGCGAGCGTTACTTCCGCGTGCGATTCGTGCCGGTGGTGCCGGAAATGGAAGACGAGTTCGCTGTCAGCCAGGAAGAACGGGAAGACTACAAAAAGGCACTGACGGCCGGGGTCAACGTGATGACCGGTTTCGGCACGGTGTTCTTCGTACGGCCCAAGGACGCACGGTTTGCCACGACGATCAATGAAACCGACAGCCGCTACGAATTGCGCAATGACGGCAACACCGTGGTGATTGTCGACGAGTTCAGAGACTGCTCGTTGAGCGACGAAACCGACTGCGGTGTGACCACCAAACACCATGTGCTGGCGGGCAAGACGTTCGCTTTCGACAAGGAGAAGGGCCGTGGGTACCGCTTCTTCCTGATCGAAGGCAGCGAGAAGAAGAACCTGACGGTCAGCAGCCGCTAGGTCTGCTTTTCATTGACGCAACGGGTAACCAACATGATCAAGCAATGCACCGTCGTCGCGCTGATAGCCGCGGCGGCTCTGGCCAGCGATGCGGCCTGGGCGGCTCGGGAAGCACACACGTTCGAAGTGACAGTGGAAGTGCCAAACCGTTCGTTCTACATCATTCCCGCGGTGCCGGACTGGATTCACCGACCGCAGCGGCTCGACTGGAATCACTCGACCTCAAGCCTGGGCAGTGTGCGCAAGTACTTTGATGTGCGTCATGACACCAGTGCGATTGAAGCGCGGCTGGAATCCGCGCCCTACCTTTCGAACGGTCGGCCGGCAGACGATATCAGTCTGCGCGTGACCTTTAACAAGGTGGAGCTGAGCGCCGAGATGGCGCCGCGCGAGGTGGTGTCGCAGGCCGAGGCCGCTGCGGGGACACGGGTGCTGTTGCAGATCGACCCGATCAGCCCGGAGGGCGGCTACCGCCCCGGGGATTACGCCGGCAACGTGCTGTTGCTGTTCAGTGCCCGAGCGCCTGGCGAGTGAGATGGCTCGCGCAATGCTGGTATCGAAGTATTTTCTGGAGACCACCCATGATTTTTTCTAGCGCCCCGGGCATCCGCCCATGGATCGGATTGCTGTTGACGTTGTTCAGCGCTGCGGCAGCGGCCGAAGTGCACAACATTGATGCCACCTTCGAGCCGGACTTTGCCAATCCGCAAAAAAATCAGTTCAAGAATCAGACCCCATCCGAAGGTTTCTGCCGTCAGGTCCCGGCAGCGTGCGAGTCTTTGGGGCTGTTCAGCCTGATCGCGCACATCCCGTTCGCCGCCAATGCGCCGATTCAGGCCAACCATGCGGATCCGCGCCAGGGTGGCATGGCCAAAGTGCCGTCCGAATGGAGGACTGTTTCGGTGACCAACGCTGCCGGTGATAGCCACGTTGTCGAGGTGAGAATCGCCGGTGTTGGTCACGAGGCGGGCTTCCCGTTGCCGGTCGTCGAGTTGACCGGAGGCGGCTGGTGGGATGACTTATGGGAAGGCGGCGGCTGGGTCTTCGCTCCGCCACCATGTCTGAGTGTCGGTACCTATACAGCGGGACATTATGGTTACAACAGTTTCTGGAGAGTTCCGGAAGGGGCGGGGGTGTGCGCCAAGAAAGCTCTGTTCGATATCCCGCTTGGCATGAACTATCAGTATTTCGTCTACGCCTACGAACTGCGCACGCCGGATCCGCTGAAAATGGATGCTGGCGACTACACCGGTGCCATTACCTACACCGTCGGTCCGAACATGGATTTCGACATGGGCGATGTGATGATCCCGAGCGACTCGATTCTGACCCTCAATTTCAATCTGAGGGTTACGCACACCATGAAGGTCGATATTCCTCCCGGCGGCAACCGCGTGGCGCTGCAACCGGTGGGCGGTTGGCAGTCGTGGCTGAACGAGGGCCGCAAGCCGACCCGACTGATGCGTGACCAGACGTTCAATATCTCGGCCTCGAGCCGCTTCAAGATGAACATCGAGTGCCAGTACTTCTTCGTCAACGACTGCTTGATACGGGAATCGAGCACCGGCCATGCGGTACCACTGGAAGTCAGCGTCAGCCTGCCTAACGGGCTGACCGATGGCGCCGGACAAGCGGTCAATCGCCGGCGATTGCTGCGCGATGGCACGGGCACCGAGTTGTTTCAGCCGAGCTTTTATCTGGACCGCAAGGTGGGCACGCTGCATTTCGAAGTGGCCCGCGATGCGGTGGAAAGAATGATCAGGGAAGGGCAAGCGCGCAGCTATTCGGGCAATGTCACGGTGATCTGGGATTCAGAGGTAGGTTAAGCGCGATTCCGGTCAAGTAGCCCATGCCAGTCTGGCTGCGTTCAGACGCCCGATCTCGCCCCAGCGTCTTGCGCGGCTGCACGGGGCCAGCCTGGCAGGACTCCTCGGTCTTTGCGACAGAAGCAAGAGCAGTAATGCGATGTCATCCGGACAAGATTGCCAACTGCGCCGGCCCGGTGGTAACCACGGGTGGATTTTCCGCCGGACGACATTGCGAGTCACTGCCCGGTTGCAGATACGGCGTGAGAATCGGCGCCATGCCCTTGAGCACTTGCGTGGGCAGGGCCGAGGTGAACTTGAAGTTCTCTGCCGAGCGACCTGGGACGAACGCGGTCAGCGTGCCGAAATGGTGATCGCCGATGTAGAACACGAAGGTCGCCGTGCGGTTGATCGACTTCGAACTGATGATCCGCCCGCCAGACCCGATCGCCGCAATGCGGTTGTCGCCGGTGCCGGTCTTGCCGCCCATGGCCAGCGGCGTGCCGTCGGGCAATTTGAAACTGCCCGACAACCGTTTGGCGGTACCGGCATCGACCACTTGCGACAACGCCTCGCGCATGGCCCGGGCCACTTCCACCGGCATCACGCGTTTACCCACGTGCGGGTCATTGGCCAGTCGGGTTTCGTACGGCGTATCGGCGGCGAAATGCAGGCTGTCGATGCGCAGCGTGGGCATGCGTACGCCGTCGTTGAGGATGGTGCCGATCAGCTCGGCGAGCGCGGCAGGACGGTCGCCGGAACTGCCGATGGCGGTGGCCAGTGACGGCACCAGGTGATCGAACGGGTAGCCGACTTTTTGCCAGCGCTGATGAATGTCGAGGAACGCTTCGATCTCGAGCATTGTGCGGATGCGGCTGTCGCGCGCGCCTTTGTGCCGGCTCTTGAACAGCCAGCTGTAGACTTCCTGGCGTTCGAAATGGCTGGCTTTGACGATCTCGCTGAAGGTCGCTTCCGGGTGATGCAGCAGATAACCCATCATCCACAGATCCAGCGGATGCACCTTGGCGATGAAGCCCTGATCAGGCAAATCGTAACTGCCGGGCCCATAGGCATCGTAGAGGCGGATCAGGCGGTCATCGGAGAGTTTCTCCTTGAGTTTGGCGCCTTTGAGGTGGGCGCGAACAAAGCTGTTGAAGTCTTCCTGGCTGGCATCCGGCAACAGATAACGGTGCACCGCCGCCATGCGAATCGGCGTCGGGCGGATGCTGTCGAGGAAAGTTTCCAGGCGCGCCTGGGTGTCCTTGTTCTTGTACTTCTTCCAGAACTTGAGCAGGAACGAGGTGCCTTCGCGGTCGGCGAAACTGGCCAGGTATTCCTGGCGGCGCGGGTCGCGGTCATCCTTGAGCAATTCGCCATTGGGGCCTGAGTAGGTGGTGTAACGGACGATGTCGCGCATCAGCCGAATGAACGGCAGGTTGATCGACTCGCGCAGTGAATCGCGCAGGGTCGGCAGGCGACCGTTGTCCTCTTTGCGGAAGTTGTTGAATCTGTGCAGGCCGCCGCCGGTGAAAAACGCCTCGCCGGGGCTGGCCGAGTATTTGCGATCCAGCGCGGCGCCGAGCAGCTTCGACAGATCGTGATCCTTGTTCTGGATCAGGTAGTCGATGACCCAGCGGCTGAGGCGGTCCTGATCCGGTACCTCGACTTTCTTCAGTTCTGGCCCGCTCATCGCGCCGTATTTGTCGTGCAGCTCGGCGACGATTTGCAGGTACGTGGTCAGCACACGCATTTTCGCCGTGGAGCCGAGTTCAAGCTTGCTGCCTTCGTTGATGTCGAACGGCTGATCGGTGCTGTCGGTCTGCACGCGCACCCGCGAGCCGTCCGGGGTCAGTTCGAAGAGGGTGAAGCTGTAGCGCACTTGCGTGGTGCTGGTCGGCGTCAGCAGGCGTTCACCGAGCAGACCGATTTCCGCGGCATAGGCCGGGTCGGCAAGTTTTTTCAGATAAGCCGTGGCCTGGGTTTGCAGATCGCCCTGCAGGGTGCTGGTGGCCGATAGGTCGAGACGATCGAGGTCGTAAAGCGGCCGGTTGAGCATGCTCGCCAGGCGGCTGCGGGCAACGCTGATGCCTTTGTTGGTTTCAATCGGCTGCATCGTTGGCTGGGTCTGCCAGTCGCGGTATGACACGGTGCTTGCCAGCGCGGCGTCGGCCAGAGCGCTGTCGATCACGCCGTTCTGCTTGAGCAGGCGCAGGTGGCTGTCGGTGAGGCTGGCCAGTTCCTCGCGGCCCTTGGTCAGGTAATGCGAAGGACGGCGCTGGGCGATCATCAGCGAGAGCATTTCGCGCAGGGCCAGGCCTTTGGCGGCCATGGTCTGCGGATCGGTCTTCGCGCTGTTCAATTGCTCGTTGGCCTTGTTGAAATCACTGCCGTACCAGACTCGCAAACCTTCGGCCATGCCGTGCACTTCACCGTGGCCGGGTACCGCCGAGAGCGGCACGCTGTTGAGATAGTCGCGCACGATGTTCTGCCGCGAACCGAGGGTCTCTGGGCCATCCTGATAGGCGCGCACGCTGGCGGAAATCATCTGGCGGATCTTCTCCGCGCCCGACACGGTCAGGCCATCGGGCGAATGGCGATACTTTTCCAGTTGCGTCGCCAGGGTACTGCCGCCGGCCGATTGCCCGGGCAGGCGCAGCAGTTTCGCCACTTGCGACCACGCGGCCATGCCGAAACGCGGCCAGTCCACCGCCGGGTTGGCCAGCGGTTGTTTCGGATCGAGCAGAAAGCGGTTTTCGATGAACAGCAAACTGCTGACCACCACCGGCGGAATCGCCGCGAAGTCGGCATACAGTTGCTGCGGATAGTTGTATCGATACAGCGGCGCGCCTCGGCAATCGGTGATCGACAGCCCGGCCTGAATCTTTTCCGAATACGGCACGAACAGGCCTTTGTCGGTGTAACCGAGCAGGGCAGGGGAGAAGCGTGTCTGCTCGGTGATCACATAGTTGCGCTTGAGCAGACGCGGCAGGAATTCGTCCAGAGAGCTGTAACCCAGGCGCAGATCGAACGGGCCGTTGCCCGGATAACGAATCGCTTCGCTGGGGCCGGGTTCAAGTTTGTAGGTCAGCGAAGTGGCGTACTGGCTCAGCTCCCGCGCCTGAAAGCGCGAGGTGCGCATTTCCTTGGACGCGGCGAGTCCCACCACCACCGCAATGATCAAAAACAGCAACCAGAAAGCCTTCCACCCGTGCCGGTTGCGACGGGGTTTTTCAGGGACAGGCGCTTCATTCACACTTTCAGTCTGAACCACGGTTTTACTCGAATCGGTTTGCCACAAAGCGCCCATAGTCGACTGATCCATTCACGCAGATTGATCGGACTTGTCTGAAGCTTAGACGGTGGTTGAAGCCGGTGAAAAAAATGTGAAGAGCGGAGCCGGCGCTTTGTCTGAATAAAACCGGAACAAACACTGTGGCGAGGGGATTCATCCCCGCTGGGCTGCAAAGCACCCCAAAACCTGTCACCACAGTTTCTACAGGCCCACCGCATGTGAGCAAATAGCGACTGCTGCGCAGCCGAGCGGGGATAAATCCCCTCGCCACAAAGATACTGTTCACAACCCCATGATGTGTCTGTGCGAGCAATGGACTCCCTGTGGCCAGCAGATTTATCAGTCATGCAGGAACTCCCTGTGGCGAGGGGATTCATCCCCGTTGGGCTGCAAAGCAGCCCCAAAACCTGCCAGCATGGTTTCTACAGGCACACCGCATGTGAGGAAGTTGCGCCTGCTTCGCAGCCGAGCGGGGATAAATCCCCTCGCCACAAAGATACTGTTCACAACCCCATGATGTGTCTGTGCGAGCAATGGACTCCCTGTGGCCAGCAGATTTATCAATCTTGCAGGGACTCCCTGTGGCGAGGGGATTCATCCCCGCTGGGCTGCGAAGCGGCCCCAAAACCTGCCAGCACAGTTTCTACAGGCCCACCGCGTGTCAGCAAGTTGCGACTGCTTCGCAGCCGAGCGGGGACTCCCTGTGGCGAGGGGATTCATCCCCGCTGGGCTGCAAAGCAGCCCCAAAACCTGCCACCACGGTTTCTACAGGCCCACCGCATGTGAGCAAGTTGCGCCTGCTTCGCAGCCGAGCGGGGATAAATCCCCTAGCCACAACTAGGCTGTGCACATCCCGGGATGTTGTCTGTGTGAGGAAAGGATTTCCTGTGGCCAGCAGATTTATCAGTCATGCAGGAACTCCCTGTGGCGAGGGGATTCATCCCCGCTGGGCTGCGAAGCGGCCCCAAAACCTGCCACCACAGTTTCTACAGGCACACCGCATGTGAGCAAGTTGCGCCTGCTGCGCAGCCGAGCGGGGATAAATCCCCTCGCCACAAGGATGTTGTTCAAATCCCCATGATGTGTCTGTGCGAGCAATGGACTCCCTGTGGCGAGGGGATTCATCCCCGTTGGGCTGCAAAGCAGCCCCAAAACCTGCCAGCACGGTTTCTACAGGCCCACCGCATGTGAGCAAATGGCGACTGCTGCGCAGCCGAGCGGGGATAAATCCCGTCGCCACAAGGATGTTGTTCAAATCCCCATGATGTGTCTGTGTGAGCAATGGACTCCCTGTGGCGAGGGGATTCATCCCCGTTGGACTGCGAAGCAGCCCCAAAACCTGCCACCACAGTTTCTACAGGCCCACCGCATGTGAGCAAGTTGCGCCTGCTGCGCAGTCGAGCGGGGATAAATCCCCTCGCCACAAGGATGCTGTTCAAATCCCCATGATGTGTCTGTGTGAGCAATGCACTCGCTGTGGCGAGGGGATTCATCCCCGCTGGGCTGCAAAGCAGCCCCAAAACCTGCCTCCACGGTTTATGCAGGCACACCGCGTGTCAGCAAGTTGCGTCTGCTTCGCAGCCGAGCGGGGATGAATCCCCTCGCCACAATAGATACACCTATTCCATAGAACTATGGCGCTCAGAGCCAGCAGGCATCCCAAAGCGGGTAGTCACCGAGGTTATCGACCAGCCCGGCTCGCAAAGGATTATTGATGATGTAGCGGGCAAAGGGCTCCAGGTCCTCGCCGTCACGGATCGCACGGTCGTGGTAGCCGGTTTGCCACAGCGGTCCGTGACGTCCGGTTTTTCTGTTAACCGCATGCGTACAGCGAGCCTTTACACCGCCGATGACTTCGCCAAGTGAGCCTCGTTGCAATTGCATCAGCCAATGAAAGTGGTCAGGCATCACAACCCAGGCGATGGATTGCGCGACTCCTTGCTCATGAGCCCGGCGCAGTTCGGCAACCAGTAATCGGCCGGTCTGCCAATCTGCAAATACGGGCTGGCGTTCGTGGATGACTGAGGTGATGAAATAGGCACGACCGTTTTCCGAGAAACGACCTTGGCGCAGACGGTGGGAATTGGGGCGGACTGGCATGTGAGCTTCCTTGCATGTGCTCCTGGCTTTTTCAAAGGTTAGTGGTTGGCCGCCCCGGTCGGCGCTGCAACTGTTGAGCGAAATTTCTGAATCCGTCGGGCGATTTATCCGTGATCAAGCGCGAGGGGAGGCATCGCGCAGTGAATCAAATACCCCAGGGCTGAAACATGACGCTGCACCATCACTGTGCAATACTTCGCGGCTTTTTCAGTGGCGACTTTTCCTACGTAACGCAGGTAATGCCTCTCCGCGGAACCCACTATTGCCGAGAGTTGTCGCTGAATGTTGTGACTTTTAGAGTGAAAAATCCTGCCCTGAGCTTTTTATACTGCATGCCCCGCTGATCTTTCAGGCCCGCCCTGCAAGACGCGTCTGCCCACGAAGCCGACGCGGTTTCCTGCCCAGCCAAGGCCTATCGGCCGACGCTTCGAAACCCGGTGGTCATATCCAATAACAAGACGAGGTTGTACCCCTATGCCAGTTGGCAATCCTCTGCCGCACGGCGACACCGCTTCGGGCGGTCCGCTCAAACGTGAACTCGGCGAACGGCATATCCGCCTGATGGCGCTCGGTGCCTGTATCGGCGTCGGCCTGTTTCTCGGTTCGGCCAAAGCCATCCAGATGGCCGGTCCGGCGATCATGCTTTCCTACATCCTTGGCGGTCTGGCGATCCTGGTGATCATGCGCGCCCTTGGCGAAATGGCCGTGCATAACCCGGTGGCCGGTTCGTTCAGCCGCTACGCGCAGGATTATCTCGGTCCGCTGGCAGGCTTTCTCACCGGTTGGAATTACTGGTTTCTGTGGCTGGTGACCTGCGTCGCGGAAATCACTGCGGTGGCGGTGTACATGGGTATCTGGTTCCCCGATGTGCCGCGCTGGATCTGGGCCCTGGCGGCGTTGATCAGCATGGGCTCGATCAACCTGATCGCGGTGAAAGCCTTCGGCGAATTCGAATTCTGGTTCGCCCTGATCAAGATCGTCACCATCATCGCCATGGTCATCGGCGGCGTCGGCATCATCGCCTTCGGTTTCGGCAATGACAGCGTGGCGCTGGGCATTTCCAACCTGTGGGCCCACGGCGGTTTCATGCCCAACGGCGTGACCGGTGTGCTGATGTCGCTGCAGATGGTCATGTTCGCCTACCTCGGTGTCGAGATGATCGGCCTGACCGCCGGTGAAGCTAAGAACCCGCAAAAGACCATTCCTGACGCGATCGGCTCGGTGTTCTGGCGGATTCTGCTGTTCTACGTCGGTGCGCTGTTCGTGATTCTGTCGATCTACCCGTGGAACGAAATCGGCACCCAGGGCAGCCCGTTCGTGATGACCTTCGAGCGGCTGGGCATCAAGACCGCCGCCGGTATCATCAACTTCGTGGTGATTACTGCGGCGCTGTCGTCGTGCAACGGCGGCATCTTCAGCACCGGGCGCATGCTCTACAGCCTGGCGCAGAACGGCCAGGCCCCGGCCGGTTTCGCCAAGACCTCGAACAACGGCGTGCCACGCCGGGCGCTGTTGCTGTCGATTGCGGTGTTGCTGCTGGGTGTAGTGCTCAACTATCTGGTGCCGGAAAAAGTCTTCGTCTGGGTCACCTCGATTGCCACCTTCGGTGCGATCTGGACCTGGGTGATGATCCTTCTCGCCCAACTGAAATTCCGCAAAGGCCTGAGCGCCAGCGAACGTGCCGGCCTCAAGTACAAGATGTGGCTGTACCCGGTCAGTTCGTATTTCGCCCTGGCGTTTCTGGTACTGGTGGTCGGCCTGATGGCGTACTTCCCGGACACCCGTGTGGCGTTGTATGTAGGGCCGGCGTTTCTGGTACTGCTGACGGTGTTGTTTTATGTGTTCAGGTTGCAGCCGACGCAAGTATCGCAAGGCGCGGTACGTTCGGTTTCCTGAAGCCTAGTTGTGAATGCAGCGAAGCCCTGATCGAGAGATCGGGGCTTTTTGATTTTATGTGCCCGACGATTACGGTTAACTCTTTTAAGTCGCGCAGCGTGGAGTATTTCCGTAGGGATAGCATGATGACCGTTGGTCGGATAAAGCGCTCTACCTGTAATTTCTGACAGTAGACCGCTCACAAGTCTTGGCCTAGCTTGGAAATCCGCTCTTCGGAAACGGCTGGCTACGACCATGAAGGGATTCTCCGCAACTACCGCCATCGCAATCGCCGATGCGCTCATCCATTGGCAGATATTTTTCGTGCTTTGCACTGCCGTCGGTCTGGACCAGGCTGTCAGCAATTTTGCGGCATTCTGCGTAGCTGCGGCGTTCTCTTTCTATCTGAACCTGCTTTATATCTTCGAGAGGGAAACACCGGGGGTTCTCTACCTGATGTTCATCGGTCTGATGAGCATCGTGAGTTTCGGCGCGGGCGTCATCGGGGATGTCTGGCACTTGTCCGGACTGGTGACGGTCGCTTCGTTTTCGCTGGTGAACCTTGTTTCGGGGTACTGCGCTTTCCGCTTCGTCCTGTTTCGAGGGCGACGGGCATGAATGTCTCTTTGCCTGACTTTCCGTCGCCGTCAGCGTCGTGCCCTGCAACAACGCCCTTCGTGGTTGATCTGGACGGGACCCTGCTGAAGTCTGATTTGCTGTTCGAAAGTTTGATGTCGCTTATTCGCAACAAGCCATTGCAGTGCCTGAAACCTCTGCACTGGCTCTGGCGCGGCAAAACGTACTTGAAGGATCGCCTGGCACAGTCAACTGACATCAATATTGGCACGTTGCCCTTTGATGCTGACGTCCTGCGGATGATTGAGGAACAGCGCAAAGCCGGTCGGAAAGTTGTCCTGGCCACGGCCAGTCACCACACATTGGCAACACGTATCGCCGAGCACTTGAAGATCTTTGATGACGTGCTTGGTTCGACCCTGGAGCACAACCTTTCGGGGACGAACAAACGTGATGCGCTGGTGACGCTATATGGTGAAAAAGGGTTCGATTACATCGGTAACTCACTGGACGATTTGCCGATCTGGCGCTCGGCCAGGCGGGCTTATATCGTCAACCCTCCAGCAGGCGTCGAACGTGCCACCCGGCATCTGGATAACGTGGTCCAGGTGGTGCGCTCCCGCGTTACGTATTTCAGAAGTTTGTACAAAGCGTTGCGCATTCATCAGTGGATGAAGAATGTGCTGATTTTCGTTCCCCTTCTTGCGGCGCACCAGATGGCCAACCCGCTGCTTTTGGGGCGCGGTATGCTGGCTTTCACATTGTTCGGGTTGTGTGCATCAAGCGTTTACCTCCTCAATGACTTGCTCGACCTCAGTGATGATCGCAAGCACCCGACCAAACGCCACCGTCCCTTCGCCAGTGGATCGTTATCTATCCAGTCCGGTCTGGTGGTTCTTCCCCTGCTGTTATCAGCTTCGTTCATCGGCGCCTGGTTGTGGCTGCCTCACCCGTTCATTGCGGTGCTCGCCTGTTATTACGTCTTGACTCTGGTGTATTCGCTGGCGCTGAAGCGGTTGATGGCACTGGATGTGATCGCCTTGGCGCTGCTTTACACCTTGCGCATCATTGCCGGTGGCGCCGCTTTCGGGCTTGAGCTGACGGGGTGGATGCTGGCTTTTTCCATGTTCATGTTTTTGAGCCTCGCGCTGGTGAAGCGCTATGCCGAGCTGTCAGTGGCGCTGCACAGCGGCATCACCGGTAAAACCGGCGGCCGCGACTACTTTCCTGCGGACCTGGCAATGCTCTCCTCTTTGGGGGCCGCATCCGGTTATCTCGCCGTCATGGTGCTGGCGCTTTACATCCATGACAGTGCGACCACTGAGTTGTACGCATATCCCCGATGGCTCTGGTTTGCCTGCCCTTTAATGCTGCTCTGGATCACTCGTATCTGGCTGCTGACGCATCGCGGCCGCATGAATGAGGATCCGGTGGTTTTCGCACTGCGTGATCGCTTGAGCCTGGTGATGGGAACGGTGTTCTGCCTGATTTTCTGGGTGGCGGCATGACGGCCTCGCTGGCTTCCTGGGGAAACTATCCCCATGCTCCGCAGAGTGGTCTTCCCTGCCACTGGCAAGCGGATATCGGACCGCAGTGGCAGCAGTTGATCGAATCTCACGGGACAACTTTGCCGTTTGGCAATGGTCGCAGCTATGGCGACAGCTGCCTGGCTGGCAGCGATCATGTGCTGCAATTACGCCCCCTCAACCGCTTCATCGAAGCTGATTGGGAAAACGGTGAGGTCTGCGCTGAAGCCGGCGTGACCTTGGGCGAGATTCTGCAATTGGCCATTCCCCGCGGCTGGTTTTTACCCGTCACGCCCGGTACGCGGCATGTGACTCTGGGCGGGGCTGTCGCCAATGATGTACATGGCAAAAATCATCATCGTCGCGGCACGTTTGCTCATTCGCTGGTGTGTTTCGAACTGCACCGATCCGTGCAATCGCCGATGGTCTGTTCGCTGCGGGAAAATCCTCAGTGGTTTGCTGCAACGATCGGCGGGCTAGGCCTGACGGGGGTCATTACTTGGGTACGCATCCGTCTGCGCCGGATCCAGTCCAGCCTGATCGACAGCACACGGGTGCGTTTTGACTGTCTGGATGACTTCTTCGCCCTGTCGACTGAAATGGATGCGCGGCATGAATACAGCGTGGCGTGGATCGATTGCCTGGCCAGCGGCAATGCGCAAGGGCGCGGATGCTTTACGGCTGGCGATCATTGCGAGACGGAGGGCCTCGAGGTCGCTGCGCGGCGTTCGCTGCCGGTACCGATTCGTCCTCCGGTATCGCTGGTCAATCCACTCACCTTGAAACTGTTCAATCATCTCTACTGGAAACGGCAGTCGGCGAACAGACAATATCGCAAGGTTGCCTACAGCTCTTTTTTCTATCCGCTGGACAATATCGAGTACTGGAACCGCATTTACGGACGCAAAGGTTTTCAGCAGTTTCAGTGCGTATTGCCGGCATCAGTGGCAGCCGCGGCGTTGGCCGAACTACTCAAATCGATAGCGCGCAGCGGTAGTGGCTCCTTCCTCGCGGTACTAAAGCGTTGTGGCGACATTCCTTCGCCGGGATGGCTTTCCTTTCCGATGCCGGGGACCTCATTGGCGCTGGACTTCCCGCAGAACACGGAGCTTGCGACAAAACTTCTGCCGCGTCTCGATGCCATCGTCCGTGACGCAGGGGGGCGCCTGTATCCGGCCAAGGACGCGCACATGAGCGGCAGCGATTTTCGCCAGGCTTATCCCGCGTGGAAGCAACTGGAAGCAATGCGCGACCCGACCCTGATCTCCCGTTTTTGGCAGCGAGTCATTCGATGAAAAAAATATTGATCGTGGGCGCCACCTCGGCGATTGCCTGCGCTTGCGCGCGTCTATGGGCGGCTGATCGGAGCGAATTGTTCCTGGTCGGCAGGGACGAGAAAAAACTACGGCAAACCTGCGCAGATCTGCAGGCTCGTGGTGCCAAACGCGTCACCACGTTCGTCATGGACGCCAGCGATATCGCCGCACATCCGGCCATGTACGAAAAATGCCTGGCAACGTTGCAGACGGTGGATATCTGTCTTGTTGCCTACGGCTCGTTGCCGAATCAGCACGCGTGCGAACAAAGCGTTGAACAGGCGATGGAGCAGTTCGCCAATAACGGCAGTTCAATGATCGCTCTGTTGACACTGCTGGCAAACCGCATGGCTGCCCAGCACCGGGGCACGCTGGCGGTGATTTCCTCGGTTGCCGGGGATCGAGGGCGCCCTTCCAACTACTTGTACGGCGCGGCGAAGGCGGCGGTGTCCACGTTCTGCGAAGGCTTGCGAGCACGCTTGTTCAAATCGGCGGTGCATGTAATCACCATAAAGCCCGGTGTTGTCGACACACCCATGACGCTAGGGCTAGCGCTGCCAGCCTTGCTCGTTGCGCAGCCGGACACGGTCGCCCGGCGAATAGTCGCAGGCATCAATCGTCAGGTGGCGGTGCTGTACGTGCCCGGATTCTGGGGATTGATCATGTGGCTGATTCGGCTCATACCGCAGCCGCTGTTCAAGAGGCTGAACCTGTGAGCCAGGTACTGACTCTTTCTCGCTGGCGCTATCGAGTTCTGATCGGCTCGGTGATCGGGTCAGCCCTGGCTTACCTGGCTGTTTCCCTGTGGGGCGGATGGTCTGATGTAAGTCAGGCAGTCGGCCGAGTGGGATGGTGGCAGAGCGGGCAAATCGTCGGCGTGGTTTTGCTCGGGTACGGTCTGCGTTTTTTGCGTTGGCAGGGTTATCTCATTGCCCTCGATCACCGGTTGCCCTGGCGGCCGAGCCTGAAAATCTATCTGGCCGGATTCGCCTTGACGACTACTCCCGGCAAGGCCGGTGAGGCGTTGCGTGGCGTGTTGCTTAAACGTTGGGACGTGCCTTACGCACACAGTTTTGCTGCGTTGTTCAGTGAGCGGCTTGCGGATCTGCTGGCCATGGTCGGCCTGGCACTGTTCGGATTGAGCACACATCCGGAGTGGTTGTCGATGATCGTCGCCAGTCTGGTGCTGTTGGCTTGCGCTGGATCGATGATGTTTTCCCCAGGCCTTGTCAGCGCGATCGATCGTCGCATCAATCAAAGGCCCGATGGGTTCTCTCGGTTGTTACGCCATGCCATTGAGGTGCTGTACCAGTCGCGCCGCTGCCACACCCCACGTCGCCTGGTGGGCGCAATGTTTATAAGCCTGCTCGCCTGGGGACTTGAAGCATTGGCGTATTACTGGATTCTGCAAGCGATGGGCGCGGATGTAAGCCTGACGTCTGCGATGTTCATTTATGCAGTGGCCATGTTGGCGGGGGCACTCAGTTTCATGCCGGGCGGATTGGGCAGTGCCGAAGCGGTAATGGTAGCGCTGCTGGTTTCAGGTGGGGTTGGGTTGGCAGATGCGATTGCGGCGACGGTTTTGTTGCGGTTGATGACATTGTGGTTGGCGGTGGCAGTCGGCGTTTTGATGCTTGCCCCTAACGGGCAATAACGCGTCTACATCCAGGCGAAAACTTCGACAGTGGGGATTCCTATGTTTCCAGAACGAGGCAAGCAGATATCTATAAAGTACGCGCCACTATTGCTTATCGTGGCCTTCGGGACAGTTTTACGAATCTTCGATTTGTTAAGTAAAAGCTTGTGGTACGACGAGGTCTTTAGTGTCGGTGTGAGTGACCCGAACAATAGCCTGAGTGAAGTTTTTTACAAGACTGTTGAAGATGTCCATCCGCCTTTGTACCAGATATTGCTCTGGCTGGTTTTTCAGGTTTTCGGTTACGGAGAATGGGAAGCGCGTTTACTTTCGGTTTTTTTTGGAGTGGCCTTGCTCCCGGCAATGTATTGCTTGGGAAGAAAACTCTTCAATCAGCGGGTAGGCCTCATAGCTGCGCTACTGAGTTCGGTTAATTTTGTTTTTATAGCGTTTTCGCGTGATGCAAGATCTTATAGTCTTTTGGTTTTTTTAGGCGTAGTCTCGTTTTTATTGTTTTTCAGCCTCGTTGAAAAAAAGAGTTTTCTTGCAGTACTTCTTTACTCCGCTTGCGCAGCGTTGCTAGTGAACACCCACTATTTTGGCGTCTTTCCGGTAATGGCTCAGTTTATGATCCTGCTTTATTATTCGGTTCGAACAGGTCTTGACAGGCAATTTTTTATTGCGGGAGGCGTAGCGGCATTAGCCATTTTTTTCTCTTTGATTCCTTTACTGTCTTCCATGCTGAAAAATTTCAAAAGAACTGGCACCTGGATAAAAAGGCCGGAAGAAAGTTTTTTGACTGAATGGTTCAGTCTGCTTTTTGGGAGTCACACGGTCGCGTTGATTTGTGGAGTGCTTATAGTTTTTGCGCTTGTTAAACTCTTGGTGTTAAAAGATGAAAAAGATTCGTTGAAGATATTATTGGTCTGGTGGGTTTTAGGTTTTACAGTCGCGTGGGTCCGGTCATCATTTTTTACGCCCATATTGTCATTTAAGAATATGGCGGTTTTTGCACCTGTCATTTTAATTTTGGTTTCCTGCGGTTTCGATCTGGTGCGCGATGAAGCGATTCGTTGGATATTGCTGGCGTTTGTTTGCCTGATGTCGGTGTCTTATTACGCATCCTATCCCGACTACAGCAAATTGCGGATCGAACATGATTTGCGATCTCCTGTGAAAAAAATTATCGACGAGGCTAGAAATGTCCCTGTTTATGCTGGTGGAATTTACGCTGGATATTTCAAAATTTTGGGTTCGTCTATTCGCCCAGTGCCCTATGAAGTATTGGAAACTAATTTAATGATGAACGCTTTGCCACTTTGCTTTTATGTTATCGATCTGGATCAAGTTCGTAATTACTCCGGACAGTTGAACGCGATGGTCGTGGAGCGTCTGGAATACCAGAATAATTCAATTGCACTATATAGAGGTAAAGGAGCAGTTGGGTGCGAGCCGGTGGTCGATATATTGTAAAGCATATTACTTGAGGAGGCCGGCGCCACGCTTGATCAAATGACACCGGCTTATTTCAAGCAGCCGTGACTTCCTGCGGCTCAAAACTGTCCGCCCGCGCCATCTGCCACATCCGCGAATAGAACTCGCCATTCACCTCACCGGTAAGCAGTTCCCCCGGTTTCAGAAACACATGCAACTGCGAGAACAGTTTGATCTCGGTTGCCGACATGCGACGCACCAGATGCTTGGCCGACAGTTGCGAAGGATGATCAAGCCCGGCAGCAGCGAGCATCTCCGCCAGCGCTTTGAGCGTGCTGCGATGGAAGTTGTAGACGCGCTCGGCTTTGTCCGGCACCACCAGAGCGCGTTGGCGCAAGGCGTCCTGAGTGGCAACGCCGGTCGGGCATTTGTTGGTGTGGCACGACTGCGACTGGATGCAGCCGATGGCGAACATGAAGCCGCGCGCCGAGTTGGCCCAGTCGGCGCCGATGGCCAGCACGCTGGCGATGTCGAAGGCGCTGACGATCTTGCCGCTGGCGCCGAGTTTGATCTTGTCGCGCAGGTTCAGGCCGACCAGCGTGTTGTGCACGAACAGCAAGCCTTCGCGCATCGGCACGCCGATGTGGTCGGTGAACTCGACAGGCGCTGCGCCAGTGCCGCCTTCCTTGCCATCGACGACGATGAAGTCGGGAAGGATGCCGGTTTCCAGCATGGCCTTGGCAATGCCCATGAATTCCCACGGATGGCCAAGGCAGAACTTGAAGCCCACCGGCTTGCCACCTGACAGTTCGCGCAGTTGCTGGATGAACTGCATCATTTCGATCGGCGTGGAAAACGCACTGTGGCGCGACGGCGAAACGCAGTCTTCGCCCATCAGGATGCCGCGGGTCTCTGCGATTTCTTTGGTGACCTTGTGCTTGGGCAGGATGCCGCCGTGGCCGGGCTTGGCGCCCTGGCTCATCTTGATTTCGATCATGCGCACTTGCGGATTCTGCGCCTGCGCGGCGAAGCGCTCCGGGTCGAAACGGCCGTCGCTGGTACGGCAGCCGAAATAGCCGCTGCCCAGTTCCCAGGTCAGATCGCCGCCGTGTTCGCGGTGATACGGGCTGATGCTGCCTTCACCGGTGTCGTGGGCAAAGTTGCCGAGTTTCGCGCCCTGGTTCAAGGCGCGAATGGCGTTGGCGCTGAGCGAGCCGAAGCTCATTGCCGAAATATTGAAGATCGACGCCGAGTAGGGCTGCGTGCACTGCGGCCCGCCGACAGTGACGCGGAAACCGTTCGGGTCACTCAACGGCGCCGGGCGCATCGAGTGGCCGATGAATTCGAAGCCGGACTGGTAGACGTCGATCAGCGTGCCGAACGGTTTGTCGGCGGTTTCGTTTTTCGCTCGCGAGTACACCAGCGAACGCTGGGCGCGGGAAAAGGGCAGGGCGTCGCTGTCGGATTCGAGTAGATATTGACGAATCTCCGGGCGGATGCCTTCGACCAGATAACGGATGTTGCCCAGAATCGGATAATTGCGGCGCACTGCATGGCGCGTCTGCAACAAGTCGAACACGCCGAGCAGGCTCAGCACCCCAGTGACGGCAGTGATCGGCCACAGCCAGTCATGTTCGAGAAAGGGCAGGCTGGCGAGGGTGAAAATCACGCAGACGGCAAAGAAGGCGTAGCGGCTCAGCAAAGACAGGCTCATACGGTTTCCTTGGTTCGGACTCAATTTTGTGCAACGGCACGCATTTCTGTGGGAGCGAGCCTGCTCGCGAAGACGGCGGACCAGCCAACCTTGATGTCGGCCATGCGGGCCTCTTCGCGAGCAGGCTCGCTCCCACAAAAAGCGTTAAGCATACTGTTTCAGGCGTTCTGCGCCTGCAGAAAAATCGAAAACAGCTCGGACTGGGATTTGATCCCTAGCTTGCTGTACATGTGTTTCTTATGGACTTTCACGGTTTCCACGGAGATTTCCAGCTTGCGGGCGATTTCTTTGCTGGAACAACCGCTGAGCATCAAACGCCCGACGTCCAGTTCCCGCGCGGTCAGTTGTGCGCCTTTGAGCTGTTGCACCGACGCTTCCAGTTGCACCCGCCAGTCTGCCTGCGCAGGTGCGACGGCGAGGGCCACGGTTTCGTTGATTTCGTACGGCAGACGTTGGCGCAACAGGCCCAGCACCCATGGTTGAATCAAAGACAGCAAAGCGATCTGTTCGCCAGTGAAACGTTTTTCACTGCCCAGCGACAAGCACAGCGTGCGCTCGCCTTCGAGCTGGCAATTGAACTGGATTTCGTCGGCCACCACATTCAGACGAAAGTATCGCTGGTAGTACTCGGTCAGCTCGAAATGCTCCGGCGCGACTTCCGAAAGGCGATACAGGCCGGTGCGCGACTGCTCGCGGCAGGCGATGTAGAACGGATCGAGCAGATACAGCCCGCGCAGATAATCCTGGAACAACGGGTCCGGGCTGCCGTCCTCACCGGGGCATTCGGCGAAGACTTGCGGATGCTGATCGGCACTGAACAGCAGCACCACCCAGCTATCGAACGCTACGTACTGCTCAAGCAGGCGCACCAGTTGCGCCCAGAAATTGGGCTTGTCGAGCGCGTCGATCAATTGCCCGACGGCCCGGTGCCAAGTGATGTCATTCAACGAAAGTGTCATCGATCTACCCCTATCGGGTTACCCCGGCCGCGTGATTCCCTGGCCGGTTGCTTGCTGCGCATACTGGCCCACAGACAGGCACCGGGCAATCTTTCCGGGCCGGGCCACATAACAAGGGATAACCATGAAAGTCGAACTCGCCCAACTGGCGGGCCGTGACAACGACACGGCTTACAACCTGCAACGCGCACTGGCGGCGATTGCTGCCTGCGCGGCCGATACGCAAATGATCGTGTTCCCGGAAACCCACCTGATGGGCTTCCCCAACGCCGAAACCGTGGCGCAGATCGCCGAACCGCTCGACGGCCCGACCGTCAGCGCCGTGCTCGCATCAGCGCGTGAGCGCAACATCGCCGTGGTGGTGGGCATGGCCGAGAACGACAACGGCCGCTTCTACAACACCACACTGCTGATCACTCCCGAAGGCATCCCCCTGAAATACCGCAAGACCCATCTGTGGGCTTCGGATCGCGGCGTGTTCGAAGCCGGCGACCGTTACGCCACCTGTATGTGGAACGGTGTGCGCGTCGGCCTGTTGATCTGCTACGACATCGAGTTCCCGGAAACCGCCCGTGCCTTGGCGCAACTTGGCGTGGAATTGCTCATCGTCACCAACGGCAACATGGACCCGTACGGCCCGACCCACCGCACCGCGATCATGGCCCGCGCCCAGGAAAACCAGGCGTTTGCGCTGATGGTCAATCGCGTTGATGCAGGGGATGACGGTCTGGTGTTTGCCGGCGGCAGCGCGCTGGTCGATCCGTTGGGTGCGCTGCTGTTCGAGGCCGGACGCGAAGAAGGGCGGTTCAGTGTCGAGCTGGATTTCACGCAACTGGAGATTGCGCGCAAGGATTATCGCTATCTGGATGATCAGCGTTTGAAGTTGCCGGGGGAGGTGGTGGAGCAGCAGGCTTGTGGATTGCGAGAGCTGCTGATTCCTGTGCGGTGATCCGAATGCTGTGCCGCTCGTGCTGACGCTTTCGCGAGCAGGCTCGCTCCCACAGGGGATTTGCTACGAGCAAAAAATCTGTGTTCACCACCGACACTGTGGGAGCGGGCTTGCCCGCGAAGAGGCCCGCTCAAACAACAAAAAACTACTAAGCCACACCCGAAATTTTCGCCGAACCCGGCTCTGCCATAAATCCAATAACATTCGGAGTAAGTCGCCCATGGCTCGTTTGCAACGCACCCTTTCGCTAGGGTCGGTGGTGCTGTTCGGCATCGCCTACATGACGCCGATCATTGTCCTCGGCACTTTCGGCATCCTCGCCCAGTCCACCGCTGGCATGGTGCCGGCCGCCTACCTGGCGGCGCTGGTGGCGATGTTCTTCACCGCCATGAGTTACGGACGCATGGCCGCCGCTTTCCCGGTCGCCGGCTCGGCTTACAGCTACGTGCGCAAGGCGATCAGCCCGAAACTCGGTTTCATTGCCGGCTGGGCGGTGTTGCTCGATTATTTGTTTCTACCGATGGCGATCTGGCTGATCGGCGCGGCCTATCTGGCCTCGGCGTTCCCGTCGATCCCGCAATGGATCTGGGTGCTGGCGTTCATCGGCATCACCAGTGCGATCAACGTCGTCGGGCTGAAACTGGCCAACGGCATCAATGCCTTGCTGATGCTGGTGCAGTTTCTCGTGTTGATCGCCTTCGTTGCGCTGTGCGTGCACTACATCGGCGGCGATGCGAGCACGCCGCTGTGGTCGATCAAGCCGTTCTTCAACGGCGACATGCAGATGCCGCTGATCATGAGCGGCGCGGCGATTGCCTGCTATTCATTCCTTGGCTTTGACGCAGTCAGCACCCTGACCGAAGAGACCCGCGATCCACGCCGTACCATTCCCCGAGCAATCATGCTGATCACCTTGATCGGCGGCCTGATCTTCGTTGGCGTTTCATACTTCGTGCAGATCGCTCATCCATCGTTCCAGTTCGACAGCGTCGACTCGGCAGCCTATGAAATTGCGCGCAACATCGGTGGCGACCTGTTCGTGTCGATTTTCCTGATCGGCCTGATTGTCGGCCAGTTCGCCTCGGGGCTGTCGGCCCAGGCCAGCGGTTCGCGACTGTTGTTCGCCATGGGCCGCGACGGCGTCTTGCCGAAGTCGTTTTTCGGCACCTTGCACGCGCGCTTCGGCACCCCGGTCAACAGCATTCTGTTGTGCGCGGCGGTGGCGTTGCTGGCGCTGAAACTCGACGTTACCACCTCGACCTCGTTCATCAACTTCGGCGCGTTCCTGGCGTTCAGCCTGGTCAACCTGTCGGTGATCTTCCATTACTGGATCGGCGGCGAGAAAAAGGGTCCGCGCGAGTTGCTGCTGTTTTTGCTCTGCCCGCTGATCGGCCTGGTCGCCGACCTGTGGCTGATGGTCAGCCTTGATCATCTGGCGGTCTGGCTGGGGCTGAGCTGGCTGGCGATTGGTGTGGTGTATCTCGCCGTGCTGACGAGTGGTTTCCGCCGTCAGCCGCCGGAACTGGATTTTCAGGAAGCGACCTGAGCTTCGTGGCTTGGCTTCCCTCTGACGGGCATGGGATCCTTGGCGCTTTTGCGCAAAGGGATTCCTCTATGTCGACCATTCATATCGCCGCTGCGCTGCTGCTCAACCCGCAAGGCCAGACTCTGCTGGTGCGCAAGCGCGGCACCACGGCGTTCATGCAACCGGGTGGCAAGATCGAAGCCCACGAGTTGCCAGTGCACGCATTGGCCCGTGAGCTGGAAGAAGAGCTCGGGCTGCAGATCGACCCGGCGCAGGCGATTTTCCTCAACAGTTTTTCCGCCCCCGCCGCCAACGAGCCAGGCTTCATTGTCCATGCGGAAATATTTCAACTGACCATCGACACTGATGTCTGCCCGGCGGCGGAGATCGAGGAAGTCATCTGGGTCGATCCGGCCACTGATCCGGCGCTCGAGCTGGCGCCATTGACACGCGAACACATCCTGCCGTTTTATCGCCGTTCACTGACTGCACTCGCCTGATCATTCCCGCAAAGGACTTTGCCATGATCCCGTTGCAAGACCTGCTGATCTTCGCCGCCGCCACATTGCTGATGGTGCTGACGCCGGGGCCGAACATGATCTACCTGATCTCGCGTTCGATCTGTCAGGGGCGCCGCGCCGGAGTGACTTCGTTGCTTGGCGTGGTCGGCGGGTTCTTCGTGCATATGTTCGCCGCGGCGGCGGGTTTGACCGCGGTATTTCTTGCCGTGCCGATGGCCTACGAAGTGCTGAAATGGGCCGGCGCGTTGTACCTGCTGTGGCTGGCCTGGCAAGCGCTGAAACCCGGCGCACGTTCGCCTTTCGAAGCGCAGCAACTACCGCCGGACTCGGCGCGCAAACTGATCACCATGGGCTTTCTAACCAGTGCGCTGAACCCGAAAATCGCCGTGTTCTATCTGTCGGTGTTTCCGCAATTCATCAGCCCCGAGCAAGGCTCGGTGTTCACCCAAAGCATCATCCTCGGCCTGACGCAGATCAGCGTCAGCTTCAGCGTCAATCTGTTGATCGCGCTGTTCGCCGCAGGCATCGCCTCGTGGTTTGTGCGCAACCCGACGTGGCTGGCGATGCAGCGTTATTTCATGGGCCTGGTGCTCGGCGGCCTCGCCGTAAAACTGATGCTCGAACAACGCCGGGCCGCCTGACATGTGGATCGAGCGGCTGGACGCCAGCCACGCCCTGGCCTACCGCGAACTGATGCTTGAAGCCTATGACCGGCATCCGCAGGCCTTCACTTCCAGCGTGCGCGAACGCGCGGTGATGCCGTTGAGTTGGTGGGAAGGGCGCCTGACCAGCAAGCTCGATGTGGTGCTGGGGGCATTCGATGCCGGAACGTTGGCCGGGATTGTCGGCCTGGCGTTCGAACCGCGCGAGAAGGCGCGCCACAAGGCCACGCTGTTCGGCATGTATGTCTCGGCGGATTTTCGTCGCCGGGGTCTGGGCTTTGATCTGGTGCAGGCGGCATTGGCCGAAGCGCAAAAGCATCCGGCGCTGAAACTGCTGCAGCTCACCGTGACTGCCGGCAATGACGCGGCTTTTCAGTTGTACCAGCGTTGCGGCTTCATTCAGTACGGCCTCGAACCGCTCGCCGTGCGGGTGAGCGAAGACTACTTCGACAAGATCCACATGTGGCGCCAGCTCTGACCCACCACGACAATCCTTGTGGGAGCGAGCCTGCTCGCGAAGGCGTCCGTCCAGCCGACATCATCGCTGAATCATCCACCGCTTTCGCGAGCAGGCTCGCTCCCACAGGGAGATCTCTTGCTCTGGAGAGTCAGCGTACGGCACTGACCCCATCAAGCGTCGAAAACGAGGTGTCCTTGGCGGTCAGGAGGAAATCGCGCATGTACGGCGCGTCGAGCATGTCGGTGCGAATCGCCGCGTACAGCGTCGCGAACAAGCCCTTTTCACCTAACCGTTTGCCCTTCACATAGCCGCGCGAGCTGTATTCATGCAGCGCCCAGTGCGGCATGCCGCAGACGCCACGGCCGCTGGCGACCAGTTGCATCATCATCACCGTCAGTTCTGAAGTGCGCACCTGCGCCGGTTCGATGTCGGCCGGTTCGAGGAAGCGGGTGAAGATGTCCAGGCGATCGCGCTCGACCGGGTAGGTGATCAGCGTTTCCGTCAACAAGTCTTCAGGAACGATGTACGGCTTGCTCGCCAGCGCATGCTGGTTGGCCACGGCGAGCATGGCTTCGTAGGTGAACAGCGGCACGTAAGTGATGCCGGCAATTTCCAGCGGATCGGAGGTCACCACCAGATCCAGATCGCCACGGGCCAGTGCCGGCAGCGGGGCGAAAGCAAAACCCGAAGCCAGGTCCAGCTCGACTTCCGGCCAGGCATCGCGGAACTGGTCGATGGTCGGCATCAGCCACTGGAAGCAGCTGTGGCATTCGATCGCCATGTGCAGACGCCCGGCGGTGCCACCGGCCAGCCGACCAATGTCCCGTTCCGCAGCACGCAACAGCGGCAGAGTGGCATCGGCCAGTTGTAGCAGGCGCAGACCGGCGCTGGTGAAGCGCACCGGTTTGGTCTTGCGCACGAACAACTGCATGCCCATGCGCTCCTCCAGCTCTTTGAACTGGTGCGACAAGGCTGACTGCGTCAGATGCAGGCGGTCAGCGGCATCGACCAGGCTGTCGGCTTCGCGCAGGGCGTGCAGGGTTTTCAGATGTCGGATTTCAAGCACCGGCGGGCTCCATGAAGAAAACTTGTGACGAATGCGTGGAAGGTGAGTTTGTCTCATGAGGCACGCTTTGTCGATCTGCAGGCCAGGATCCGGCGGAGCACTCGACAGTCGACCGCTCGGCACTCTTCATCAAACTGTCATGCAACTGTGGCAGCGCGCTCGCACGAACTTCATCAGACTCGCGCTCTACTGGGGTGCTGCGTTTTGGTGTTTTTCATGTTCAAGAGAGTTTTTTCAGTCGCGGCCGCGTTGGCCGCGCTTTTGTTCGGAGCCGCCTCGTTTGCAGCCGGACGCTGCGATGTCAACGTGCCGACCGAGCACGCCGAGCTGGCGCAGGTCAGTCTTGCCTATCAGAGTATCGGTCGTGCATCGGATCCGGCGCTGTTGCTGGTCATGGGCCTGGGTGGGCAGTTGATCCACTGGCCGGACGAAGTCGTTGTCGCTTTGTGCCAGCAGGGTTTCCGCGTGATCCGCTATGACAACCGCGACGTCGGATTGTCGACCTGGCGGCAGGCACCGATCGAGGCCAATCTGACCTTCGAAGTGCTGCGTTACAAACTCGGTCTGCCGGTGTCGGCACCTTACAGCCTGACTGACATGGCCGACGATGCGCTGGGCTTGATGACGGCGCTGAAGGTTGAGCAATTCCACGTGCTCGGCGCGAGCATGGGCGGAATGATCGCCCAGCACATGGCGGCGATGGCGCCGCAGCGGGTGGAAAGCCTGACGCTGATCATGACCACTTCCGGCGCTGAAGGCCTGCCGGCGCCGAGTGCGGCGCTGGTGCAGTTGCTCTCGCGGCGGGGCGCGCCGAACCGCGAAGTAGCGCTGGAGCAACAGGCCGATCTGCTCGCGGCACTCGGTAGCCCGGCGGTGACGGATGATCGTCAGGCCTTGCTGCAACAGGCGGCGGCGTCCTACGACCGTGCATTCAACCCCGAAGGCGTCAAACGGCAAATCATGGCAATTCTTGCCGAACCCAGTCGTGTGGCTTTGCTCAATCAGCTGCGCGTGCCGACCCTGGTGGTGCACGGCACGGCGGATCCGCTGCTGCCGGTGATGCACGGCGTACATCTGGCGGCGCACATCCAGGGCAGTCAGTTGAAACTGATTCCGGGACTCGCGCATCGCTTTCAGGAGGCGTTCAAGGAACCGTTGCTGGCGGCGGTGCTGCCGTATCTGCAGGCGCATCGCGAGGATACTTCGCATTGGGCGCAGGTCGATCCGGCGGCGCCGAACAATCTGCTGTAACAGTGCCGGCATCCTGTCGCCAAAAAAATATCAATGTGCCACTATTGTTTGCCGCGTTGTTGCCGATAAAGCGCAGGAACGTTTTCAGACATAGGGACTTGATCCATGATTTTTCGCGCTACACGTCAATGGGCCGCGCTGGCTCTGCTCGCCGTACTGACTCTCACCGGCTGCGCTCATGTGCAACCGCCCGTGGCCCTGGACAAACAGTTCTGGGATGCCAAAGAGCCGACCATTGGTGTGGCCATTACCGTCGTACCGTCGCCAGTGCTGGCGCTGACCGGCAATCAGGGCATCCTCGATTACGCCATCAATGCCGGCGTCAACAGCAAGCTCAGCGCCAATGTCGAGACCTGGCAGGTGCGCGATCTGGAAACCCTGCCCGACGCCATCGTCGCCAAGCTGCAAGCCAAGGGCTACAAGGCCAAGCGCATTGATGAAAAGGTCGATCTGAAGACCTTCAAGGAAGTCGATTTCCGCGAGGGCTACATGACCAAGGACCTGTCGCCGATGAAAGCTGCCCACGGCATCGACCGTCTGTTGCTGGTGTCGATCTATGCCACCGGTGCCACCCGCAGCTACTACAGCATCGTGCCCACCAGCGTGCCGATGGCCCAGGTCGGCGGCCAGGGCATGGTGATCGATCTGTCGGACAACAAACTCTTGTGGTACCAGCCATTCGCCGCTGTGCAAGCCGCGCAAGGTGAGTGGGACGAGCCGTCCTACACTAACCTGTCCAACGCGTTTTATCAGGCGATGGATAACAGCCGTCAGCAAATGATCGCCCCGTTCGCGCAATGAAACGTCTGGCGCTGACCCTCGCGGCGATCTCGCTGCTGGCGTTGCCTGGCTGTGCGCAGAAACCGGCACCCGAGGCCGGTTTCAAGGATCAGGCCGCCATGAGCTATGTGCAGGCTCACGGGCTCAAGGTCGACGTGCAACTGCCGGCGGAATTCGTCGGCGCCAGCACGGTGATCGACAGCAAGGCGGCAGTGAACGCGGCCAATTCCAGTTACACGCTGGTATCGAGCTCCGGCGCGGGCGCCGGGCTGGCGGGGATTCTGGTAGCCAGCCTGATCAACACGCAAATGGGTTCCGGTACGTTGCAGCGCGATGCCGAAAAAGCCGCGCTGAACGAATCGCGGCCGCTGGCCGACCTGCTCGCTGGCGTGCCGTTGCAGGAGCGCTTGCAACAGCGTTTTCAGGCGGCGTCGCAGGTGTCCGGATTCAAGCAGGGGGCAGGTGCGGTGACGGCACGCTTGCTGATCGAACCGAAGCTGATGCTGACGCCTGATCGCGGCAGTTTCGTGCTGGTCAATCAGGTGCAATTGCAGGATATCGCCGGCTCGCCGCTGTACCGCATGCGCATCGAAGTGGCCAGTCAGCCGATCCGTCGTTGCGGCAAGCAATGCATCGATGACGGCGCTCTTGACCTGGCCAAGGTCACCGCCGTGCTGGACGAATGCATTGATGAATCCATGCGCGTATTGAGCGCCGACCTGATGCAACCGACGCCACCGCCCGCCGCGCAGGAAACCCTGCGTTACGTGCTCGACGGCCAGCGCGTGGTCGAGCGCGGTTATCAACTGGCGCAGAACGGCAACTACTGGCGCTACCGCAATCTCTACGGTGCGGTGAAGTCAGTGCCGGTGCCGTTCGAGGATGCCTTGTCGTCCGCGCAACTGGCCCGAGTCTACGGTCGCTAAAGGCTGATGCGCGCGGGTTCAGGCATGCAGCCGGACCCACACGCTGACCAGCACCGTCGCCGCTATCAACCAGGCTACCGCCGCCACAGCAAGTGACGCTTCCAGGCGCATGCGGTCGACCATCACATACAACGTCGCCAGGTACACGAAGTAGGGAATGATCGACCACATGCCGAACACGATGGTGGTCTTCAGGTCGTCGACCGAGCGGCCCTTGCCGACGATGTAATGCGCGATCAGGGCAAAGGTCGGAAACAGCGGCACCAGCCCGGCGATGTAGTAATTTCTGGTCTTCGACAGCGCAGCGAGGATCAGCACCACTGCGGCACCGATCGCGGCTTTGAGAATCAGATCCATCAGTGGCTCAGCCCGTACTTTTTGACTTTATCGAACAGCGTGGTCTTGGCCATGCCCAGTTCCTGGCTGGCCTGGGTCAGGTTGCCGCCGCTGCGTTGCAAGGCGTCGACCAGCAGATTGCGCTCGAAGGCTTCCACCGCTTCGGCAAACGCCAGACCCTGGCCGGCGCTGGCCCCGGATTTCTTGAAAGCCGGCAGGCCGAGGGCGAAGCGTTCGGCGACGTTGCGCAGTTCACGCACGTTGCCCGGCCAGTCGTGGCTCATCAGGTTCGACAGGGTCTGGTTGTCCAGCTCCGGCAGCGCGCGATCGAAGCGCAGCGCCGATTGCTGGGTGAAGTGTTCGAACAGTTGCAGGATGTCTTCGCGGCGTTCGCGCAGCGGTGGCAATTCCAGGGTCACAACGTTGAGGCGGTAGTACAAGTCGCTGCGAAACTCGCCGGCCTTGCTTGACTCATCAAGGTCGGATTTGGTCGCCGCAATCACCCGGCAATCCACGGCCACGCTCTGGTTCGAGCCGAGACGTTCGAGGGTGCGTTCCTGCAATACGCGCAGCAACTTGATCTGCAACGGCAGCGGCATGCTTTCCACTTCATCGAGGAACAGCGTACCGCCGTCGGCGTGCTCGATCTTGCCGATGCGGCGTTTGCCAGCGCCGGTGAAGGCGTTGGCTTCGTGGCCGAAGATCTCGCTTTCAAAGAGGTTTTCCGGCAGGCCGCCGCAGTTCAGCGCGACGAACTGTTTGCTGTGGCGCCGACTGAAATCGTGCAGGCAACGGGCGACCAGTTCCTTGCCGGTGCCGGTCTCGCCTTCGATCAAGACGTTGGCCGAAGTGTCGGCGACGTTGGCAATCAGTTCGCGCAGGTTCTGCATCGCTGGTGAACGGCCGATGATCCGCCCTTCAAGGGAGTCGCGTTCAGCCAGTTGCCGACGCAACGAGGAAACCTCGCGGGCGAGGCTACGTTGCTCCAGCGCCCGTCGCGCGACATCGACCAGGCGTTCCGGCGAGAACGGTTTTTCCATGAAATCGTAGGCGCCTTTCTGCATCGCGCCGACGGCCATGGAAATGTCGCCGTGGCCGGTGATCAGCACTACCGGCAGGCTGCGATCACGTTGCTTGAGGCGGGTGAGCAATTCCAGGCCATCGATGCCCGGCAGGCGGATGTCGCTGATGACGATGCCGGCAAAGTTGTCGCCGACCTGCGCCAGCGCCTCTTCGGCACTGCCGACGCCGATGCACGGAATGTCCTCGAGGGTCAGCGCCTGTTGGCAGCCGAGCAGCACATGGGGGTCGTCTTCGACAATCAGCACACTGAGTTCAGGGTTCATATTGGCTCGGCAGAAAGAGGGCTTACCAACGGTAAACTGAGGACGAAAGTGGTGCCACCGCCGGCCGGGTGTTCGACACCCAGGTGCCCGCCGGTAGCGGCGGCGAGGCTGGCGGACAGGGTCAGGCCCAGTCCCAGGCCTTGCTCGCCGGGTTTGGTGGTGAAGAACGGTTCGAACAGATGCTTGCGCGCTTCGGCGTCGATGCCGTGGCCGTTGTCACGCACCCGCAAGCGATACTTGCCGTTGAATTCTTCACCCTCCAGCCACAGTTGCGGCTGCGGTTGCGCGTGCATGGCGTCGAGGGCGTTGCCGATCAGGTTGACGAGGATCTGTTCGAGGCGGGTCTGATCGATCAGCAGCTGCACATCGGCAAACTGCCGGTGAATCTGCAGCGCGGTGTTTTCCACGCGCGCGCCGAGCACTTGCAAGGCGGCGTCGACGGCTTTGCCGAGACTGGCCTGACCCTTGTTGTCGCCGCGCCGGGCAAACGAACGCAGGCTGGCGGTGATCCGGCCCATGCGGTCGATCAGGTCGTTGATGGTCTTGAGGTTGGTGCTGGCGACGTCGAGCTGGCCGCGCTCGAGAAAGCGCACGGTGTTGCCCGACAGCGTGCGCATCGCCGCCAGCGGCTGGTTCAATTCATGGGCAATGCTGGTCGACATCTGGCCGATGGCCGCGAGTTTGCCGGCCTGCACCAGTTCATCCTGAGCGCGGCGCAACGTCTCTTCGGCCTGGCGGCGCTCGCGGATCTGACTCTTCAGGCGTTCGTTGCTGGCGCGCAGATCGGCGGTGCGTTCGGTAATCCGACGTTCGAGTTGGCTGTTGGCTTCCTGCAACGCTTCGCGGGCGGCGAGGCGGGTGGCGAGGACTTTGCGCCGCTCGTTCCAGGCAATCAGCAGGAAGGCGAACAGGGCAAACGCAACGGCAACCAGAATGCCTTGGTTGACCGCTTCGCGGCGCAGGTCCTGCAACGGCGTCAGCAGGGTGAAATTCCACGGCGTGTCACTCAGCAGTCGGGTTTGCGCCAGATAACTGATGTCGTCTTCGTCGGGCTGCAATTCGCTGTTGGCCGGGAAGGTAAGTTTCTCCACGCCTTCGGCCAGTGTCTCGCGGGCCAGCGGTTGCAGTTCGTTGAGCGGGAACCAGTAGTACTGCAGGCTGCGGGCGAGTTTTTCCTTGACCTCGTCGCTGAGCGGGATCACCGATTTCAGCCGCCTCGCCGGATCACTGGACAGAATGATGATGCCGTTCTCATCGCTGACGAACGCTTCCAGACGCGCCCGTTGCCAGCGCTCTTCCATGGCTTCCAGACGCACCTTGACCACCGCGACACCGATGATCTTGCCGTGCTCTTCGAGGCCGTGGGCGAGGTAGTAACCGGGTTCGCCATTGGTGCTGCCGATGCCGTAGAAGCGTCCGGGCTGGCCGCGCACGGCGTCTTTGAAATAGGCGCGGAAGGACAGGTCCTCACCCAGATAACTGTCGACATCGCGCCAGTTGCTGGTGGCCATGACCCGGCCGGTGGTGTCCATGACGTAGATGGCGCGGCTGCGGCTGCGGCGGTTCAGGCCTTCGAGGTAATCGTTGACCGTCTGCCGGTGCTCCGGAGTCGGGTCGGCCAGCAACTGCGGCACACTGGTTTCGAGTTCCAGCAGGCTGGGCAGGTAGGTGTATTTGCTGATCTCGCTTTCGACCGCGCGGGCGTGCAGTTCCAGCTGACGCTGACCGTTCTCGCCGAGGCTGCGGATGCCGAAGTGTTCACTGGTCCAGAAGCCGATAAAACCCAGCCCGACCATCAGGGCGATGATCAGCGGCGGCAGGAACAGATGACGGATCAGACGGGGCTTCACGGCAAGTGATGGCTCTGCAGCGCGATAAAGAGTGGGGTCGCATTTCATCACAGATGCCTTGGGTCAACCACAACACTTGTTTGTGCATCACCATTGGTTTGAGGTGAACCCTGTGGCGAGGGGATTTATCCCCGTTGGGCTGCGAAGCGGCCCGGCATTTCATGGTCAAACCGGATTTAACGGTTCGACGACTGCTTCGCAGCCGAACGGGGATAAATCCCCTCGCCACAGAAGCTCGCCACACCACAGGGTTCTGCGTGGTTTTTTAGTGCTGCAGGATTTTCTCGAGGAAGTGCTGCGCGCGTTCGGAGCGGGCGCTGATGTCGCCGAAGAATTCCTCTTTCGGGCAGTCTTCGATGATCTTGCCCTGGTCCATGAAGATCACCCGGTCCGCCACTTTACGGGCGAAGCCCATTTCGTGGGTCACGCACATCATGGTCATGCCTTCGTGCGCCAGTTGCACCATGACGTCGAGCACTTCATTGACCATTTCCGGGTCGAGCGCCGAGGTCGGTTCGTCGAACAGCATGACGATCGGGTCCATCGCCAGCGCACGGGCAATCGCCACACGCTGTTGCTGACCACCGGACAGTTGCCCCGGATGCTTGTGGGCGTGCGCCGACAAACCTACGCGCTCGAGCAGTTGCAGACCTTTTTTGGTCGCCTCTTCCTTGCTGCGTCCGAGCACCTTGATCTGCGCGATGGTCAGGTTTTCGGTGATGGTCAGGTGCGGGAACAGCTCGAAATGCTGGAACACCATGCCCACGCGCGAACGCAGTTTCGGCAGGTTGGTTTTCGGGTCAGCGATCGACGTACCGTCAACCACCACGTCACCTTTCTGGAACGGTTCCAGGGCGTTGACGCACTTGATCAGCGTCGACTTGCCTGAACCCGACGGGCCGCAGACCACGATCACTTCGCCTTTCTTGACCTCGGTGCTGCAATCAGTCAGCACCTGGAAGTCCCCATACCACTTGTTGATGTTTTTGATAGAGATCATACGGCGAACCTTTTTTGCAGACGCTTGACCAACCGCGAGGCGGCGAAGCTGATGATGAAGTACACGAGACCGGCGAAAATCAGGAACTCATTGGAGCGGCCGATGATGTCGCCGCTGGCGCGCGAGGCGTTGAGGAAATCCACCAGGCCCACGGTGTAGACCAGCGAGGTGTCCTGGAACAGGATGATGCTCTGCTGCAGCAGCAGCGGGGTCATCTTGCGGAACGCCTGCGGCAGGATGATCAGGCGCATCATCTGCCCGTAGTTCATGCCCAGCGCTTGCGCGGCACCCATCTGGCCCTTGGAAATCGACTGCACACCGGCCCGGACGATTTCGCAGAAGTACGCCGCTTCAAACATCATGAACGCCACGACGCAGGAGGTAAACGCACCGATCGGCGTGTCTTCGCCGGTGATCCAGCGCAGCACGAACGGCACCGCCAGGTAGAACCAGGTGATCACCAGCAGCAGCGGAATCGAGCGGAAATAGTTGACGTAGGCGCCAGCGATGCTCGACAGCAGCTTGTTGTGCGACAAACGGCACAGCGCGAGGATCGTGCCGAGAATCATCCCGCCGATCACGCCCATGGCCATCAGTTTGAGGGTCATCACCATGCCGTTCCACAAACCGGGAATGGCCGGGACGATGCCACTGAAATCGAATTCCATTATTTACCCCCCACGGAGATCAGGCCGGGCACTGCGACTTTCTTCTCGACCAGGCGCATCAGCAGCATCAGGCTCATGTTGAGGGTGAAATAGATCAGCGTTGCCAGGGTGAACGCTTCGAACAGGTTGGCCGAGAACTCGGCGGTCTGTTTGGTCTGCGCCAGCAATTCCATCAAACCGATCAGGGACGCCACGGAGGAGTTCTTGAACACGTTGAGGAATTCCGAGGTGAGCGGCGGAATGATGATCCGGTAGGCCTGGGGCAGCAGCACGTTCCAGTAGATCTGTGGCAGTTTGAAACCCATCGCGCGGGCGGCGGATTCCTGGCCACGAGGCAGCGCCTGGATACCGGTGCGCACTTGCTCGCAGACACGGGCGGCGGTGAACAGACCGAGGCAGACGACAACGCTCAGGTAGGCCGAAGTAGTCGGGTTGAGGTCCTGCTTGTACCACTCCTGCAGATCCGGCGGCAGCAGATCGGGCACCAGGAAGTACCAGATGAACAGCTGCACCAGCAGCGGCACGTTACGGAACAGCTCGACGTAG